>OLXK01000425.1_pt1 | contig 41896 bp, 32 predicted proteins | sample 1674321 | NCBI WGS metagenome assembly OLXK01 (sample SAMEA103958162, study PRJEB25191) | human gut metagenome | reverse complement strand
CGTCGGGCACGAGGCCCTTGAGGGAGCGGTCGAGCTGGTCGGAGCCGATGTCGATCACGCCGATGCCATCGTGCGTATCGAGCACGGTGACGGCGTTGTTCGGGCGGATCTCGGTCCAGTGGGCCACGGGTTCGACGTGACCGGTGAACAGCGAGTGCAGAAGCAGCGGCGGCAGGGCGAAATCGTAGACGCGGTCCACCTTGGAGGCGATCTCCACCTGCTTCTTGTAGTAGGAGTGCACTTCGATGAGGATCTCCAGGCCGCGCTTGACGCCTTCCTCACGCAGACGCGAGATGAGCTTGAAGGTCTTCGGGGTCATGAAGCAGCTGGTGCCGGCTTCCTTGGCGCCATAGCCGACGGCGTCGAGGCGGATGTAGCTGACGTGAGAGGCGGCCATCTGGTCGAAGATCGACATCAGGTATTCCCAACCCTTGTCGGAATCGGTGTCGATGTCCACCTGCTGCGGGGTGAAGCTCACCCAGACCAAGCGCGTCTTGCCGGCGAACTTGTAGTGGGTGAACGGCAGGCCCGGACGCGGACGGTAGATGCCGGCCAGGTCCTCTTCGGTGGCGCCGTTCGGGAACACGGAGCTCATGGTGAGGAACATCGGATAGTATTCGGACTCCTCGCCCTTGGCCAGCACGTCCTGGAACTGCTTGGATTCCCAACTCATGTGGTTGACGATGGCGTCGACCATGATGTCGTGGGTCTTGGAGAGTTCGGCGACGTCGTCCCAGCTGCCGAGACGTTCGTCGACCTTGGTGTGGTCGATCGGGTCGAAGCCTGCGTCGGCGCCGTCGAACGGGGTGAAGAACGGCAGGATGTGAACGCCGTCGTACACGCCGTCGAAGCGGGTGCGCAGAATGTCGGTCATCGACTTGATGGTGCCGTCGCCAAGGCGGTCGGCGTAAGTGATGAGCTGCACCTTGTTTTTCATGGAGCCTCCTTCGGTTCCAAAAAGTCGTTGCGAGATTCTTTGCGGGAGTCCTTACGGCCATTCCCACGGTTGTGTCGAACCGGTTCGATATTACCGCAAAATGGGGCTCGACACCAAAACCGCAACCGGTGTTCGGGCGTGTCGAACCGGCTTTCGGCCGAATCGCGGCGCATGTCTCCGGCGCCCGATTCGAAAGCGACGGACATGCGGGGGCAGCCGCGAGCGCAGGGCCCTCAGCCTTGGGCACAGGACTTCAGCTGCGGGCGCAGTCCGTAAGCTGGCCGACCTGCTTAAAGTAGCGGTCGGGTTCGAGGCCGTCGACGGTCGCCACGTTCGTCATATGCACGCCGTCGAGGCCGCCGTATTCGACGATCACGTCCAGCACGCGCTCCTGCCACGTCGGTTCAAGATACGGGTCGACGGCGTTGCTGCCCAACGCGCGCATCGCACAGACAAGCGCGTGCGCGCCCCAATTCGACGTGCCGGCCACCACCAGCTGGTCGGTCGGCACCGTGCAGGCGATGTTCTCGCCGTGGTCAACCACCCCTTCGATGGCGTAGTCCTCCACACGGCCCATGCCGATCTCGTTGCCGCCGTCGCCCACGCCGATCGTGTGCAGGCCGAGCAGCGTGAGCTGGCTCAGCGGCGCGGTCCATTCGGTGATGTCGATGCCGCGCATGTTGTGCGGGCTGCCGTCGCGCGCCGGGCCGACGCGTTCGATGTAGACGAGCGTATCGATATGTTCGGTTTTGGCAAGGTCGATGACGCCGTTGAGCCAGGCGTCAAAACCGCCCTTGGGATTGGCATTCGGCGCGATCAGCACGTGGTCGTCCGGCAGGAAACCCAATGCGGACGGGCGAATCACCGGCGCGCAGCATTCGTCGCTGACCAGCCATGCGTCGCCGCCAATCGCACGCAATGCCATGCATACTTCCAGCGCACCCAACGGGCCGTCCGTTTCCGCAGCGGGTTGCGCGGCCTTCGGAATGTAGAAGCCGGTGACCACCAGCGCGCGGGCGGGCCGACCTTCCTTGCTGCCCGACAAGTGGCGTGCGGCTCGGAACAAATCGCCGCGCGAATACGTCATCAACGTTTCGGAACCGCGTCCGACGTCGGCTCCCGCCATGCGTGCGATACGCGCGATTTTCGGATAATACCGCCAATCCAGCATGCTCATGTTGCGTTCCTTCCGTGGTCTGGGTTTTGTTTTTGCGATTGCGATGCGTTGCGTGTAAGGGGCGTGCGGTTCACCCGACGGCCGGCAGCCGTGTCAGCCGGCCGCCGCGTTAACTGATGGCGCCGAGGGGGTCGCCGTATTGCGCGGTGTCGCCGACCTGCGCCGATCGGTGCAGTATGCCGGCAACGGGGGCGGTGATTTCGGTTTCCATCTTCATCGCCTCGAGTACGACGATCGGCTCGTTTTCCTCAACGTGCGCGCCGTCATCGGCGAGCCAGCGGACGACCGTGCCGGTGATGGTCGATTCGATAGGGGTGTCTTGGGTGCTTGCGATATCCGAGTTTGCGGCGGTCTGCGTGCCCGATCCTGCTGGAACGGACTTTTGATAGGCGTTCAGCAGGGCTTGGATGACCGATTCGCCAGAATCGGACGTGAGGGCAGGGTCCCCCGTTGCGCCGGCTCCAGCCAATCCGGCCAGCCCCGCGCCCAGCGCGGCGACGGAGGCGAGCGAAGCGGGCAGGCCCAATCGCACGCGTTTGCCATCGACCTCGACCCAGCTTTCCACCGGTTCGGGCGCTGCGGCCCGGCGACCCGGTTTGCCGTCGGCCAGCGTGCGCACGTCCACGGAAGGCAGGAATTCCTCTTCGATCCAGCGCGTGTAGACGCCGAAATCGCCGTCCGTCGCCACGAAAGCTGGCTGTTCGAGCACGGCCTGGTCGAATTTGCGGACCGTTGGCACGCCGGCAATCGCCAGCTCATCCAATGCGTGGCGGGCGCGCGTCAGACAGGCCGAACGCGACGGCGCGGAGACGATCAGTTTGGCGATCATCGAATCGAACTGCCCCGGAATCGCGCCGCCTTGCGCAACGCCGGGATCGAAGCGGATGCCCGGTCCGGTCGGCACGTTCAGCCGCTCGACGATGCCGGGGAACGGTACGAAACCAAGGGATGGATCCTCCGCGTTGATGCGGAACTCGATCGCATGCCCATGCGGAACGGGGGTGCCGTGTTCCAAGCCGGGAATGTCGGTGACATGCGCGCCTTCGGCGATCGCCAGCTGTGCGGCCACCAGATCGACGCCGGTCACCTCTTCTGTGACGGGGTGTTCGACCTGAATACGCGTGTTGACTTCCATGAACGACATCGTGCCGTCCGGATCGACCAGAAACTCAACGGTTCCGGCGCTTTCGTAGTGCGCACTGGAGCAGATGGCGACGGCCGCGTCTTCCAGCGCCCGGGTGGTTTCAGGGGGCAGGAACGGCGCTGGTGCCTCTTCGATGAGTTTCTGATTGCGGCGCTGCAGCGAGCAGTCGCGCGTGCCGACGGCCACAACGTTGCCCGCGCCGTCGCCGAGGATCTGCACTTCGACGTGGCGCGGGCGGGCGAGGAATCGTTCGATGAAGCAGTCGCCGTTGCCGAACGCCAGCTCGGCCTCGTGCGTGGCGGATACGAACGCCTCGCGCACGTCTTCCAGCCGGTGCACCACTTTCAGACCTCGACCGCCACCCCCGTAGACGGCTTTGATGGCCAGTGGCAGGCCGTGTTCCTTGGCGAACGTGATGACTTCGGCGGGGTCGTGCACCGGTTCCGTGGTGCCGGGGGCCATGGGCGCGCCGACTTCGGCCGCGATGCGGCGCGCTTCGACTTTCGAGCCGAGCGCGCGGATGGTGGCGGGCTGCGGACCGATCCACGTCATGCCGGCGTCGATGACCGCCTGCGCGAATTCCGCGTTTTCGGCAAGGAAACCGTACCCGGGGTGGACGGCGTCGACATGCGCCTTGTGCGCGGTTTCCACGATGGCCGCGATGTTGAGATACGTGCTTTGCGCGTCGGATCCGCCCAGTGCGTAGGCCTCGTCGGCGGCGTGCACGAACAGCGCGTCCGCGTCGGGGTCGGCATAGGCGGCGATGGCGATGCGGCCGGTGTCATGGCAGGCGTGGATGACGCGCATGGCGATCTCGCCACGGTTGGCGATGAGGATGCGCCGTAGTTTCGGGGTTGCGGGCGATGGCGACGACAATGATGGCGACGGGGATGGGAGCGCCGTTGAGGATGGTGCAGTCGATGCGGATGGCATTATCGAACCTCCTTGGTGGGGTACGCAGGTTGCGGAGTAGACGTGGCATGGGCGGAAACGACGTGGAAGCGGACGCATGCGCCTGGTGGCAACTGCCCGGCCACGTCCAACGATTCCGGTTCAAGCACGGCGATTACCGGATATCCGCCGGTTACAGGCTGGTCGCGCAGAAAAATGACCGGTTGTCCGCTGGTCGGCACTTCGATTGCGCCGGATGGCGTGGCCTCGCTGGCCAGTTCGCGCGTGTCGGTGCGTTCCACGGGTGCCGCTCCCGAAAGTCGCAGGCCAACACGGTTCGACTGCGCGGTCACTGTCCACGTTTGCGTCAGGAATGCGGACAGGCCGGCTGCGGTGAACCAGTCGTCGCGCGGTCCCAATCGCACGTATAAATCCGTAGGTCTGCCGGGTTTCGGCAGGTCGGTCGGCCATGGCTGCGGCAGGCCGACGCCGGCATCGCACGCCGTGGACGCGGTACGTATGGCGAGCCGCTGTTTGGCTGCGATCGGGCGCGGGCCGATGCCGCTCATCGTGTCCGTTGCAGCCGAACCGAGGGTTGTCGCGACGCCGAAACCGCCGCGTACGGCCACATAATCGCGCAGGCCGCTGGTCGGCGGGGCGATTGACAGCACGTCCCCGTCACGCAGCAGAACCGGTTGTTGCATGGCGATTGTGGTGCGGTCGGCGGCATCGTTCGATGCGTTCAAGACGGTCCGGCCACTGCATCCACCGGGGGAATTTGGGGTGAACGTGCCGTTTGAGCCGCCTTGACTATCTTGCGATTGCCGGCTTCCGGTAATCGTCACATCCGCCGAAGCGCCCGTCACCGCCACGACCACACTGCCGATGGCACGCATGCGCACGCCACCACCGGTGATTTCCAACACGGGGGTATTAGCGGGGTTGCCGACCAGTGCGTTGGCCAAGTGGGAAGACGTGCGATCGGCGGCGCCGGAACCGGTCACGCCCATGTTCGCGGCGACACGGCCATCATCTTGGAAGGTGGTGAGCAGGCCCGAGCGGAGGACTTCGAGAGCCGGAGTCGAGGCCGAGACGGACATGGAATCTGGCGCCTGCGAAACTTGAACGGAATCGGACACAGAGGCAGAAACAGAAGCCGAACCGCCGGAAACGGCGTCACGCACGGGCGTAAAACGCACGGTGTCGCCGGGCTGCAACAGCGCGGGCGGGTCGGCCCGCTCGTCCCACATCGGCGTTTCCGTGTGGCCCAGCAACTGCCAGCCGCCCGAGCTGACGCGCGGATACACGCCGGAAAACGTGCCGGCAAGCCCCACCGCGCCCGCGGGCACGCTCAGCCGTGGCACTTTGCGGCGTGGCACATCGAATATCGGGTCGCCGCCGGTCAGGTATGCGAAACCGGGCGCGAAGCCGACGAACGCCACGGACCAGGCGGTATCGCAATGCCGGCGCACAACCTCGTCAACGGAGATGCCCAGCAGGTCGGCTACGTCCGCCATATCCTCGCCATCGTAAATCACCGGAATTTCAACGATTCGGGAATGCCGTTCCATGTCGGCGGCAACGTTCAGCGCGCGAATCGCGGCGGTCAGTTCGACACGCGACGAAAGCAGCGGATCGAAGGCGACGTAGACGGTGCGCGCAGCGGGAATGAGTTGTTTCACGCCGGCGAAAACGGAGGTCGTGCTCGGCTGTGCGGCCCGCTCGGGCGATTCCGCAGTTTGTTCCACGGCATGTTTCACGGCGCTCTGCAACGCGGCGAACACCCGCAGGGTCTCGTCCAAATCGGCGAGCTCCACGAGTATGCCGTCCGCGCCACAGGTCAGGAATCGCATGTCGCCACCGCCTTAATCCCGCGCGGCCGATGCGGCTGCGTCGCCTGCGAACGCGCGTATCGCAACGCCTTCCGACTCCAAGCGGGCGCGGACGGCACGCGCCATCGCCACAGCCGAGGGCGAATCGCCATGCACACAGACGGAATCGGCGTTGAGCGGCACCACGGTGCCGTCGATTGCCACCACCTCATGCTCGCACACCATGCGCAGCACGCGCGCCGCCACTTCGGCCGGATCGGCGATCACTGCATCCGGCAAACGGCGCGACACCAGCGTGCCGTCCACGTTGTACGCGCGGTCGGCGAACGCCTCGTGGAACACACGAAGCCCGGCCTGCGCGGCCAGGCGGCCGACCACGGCGCCCGGCTGCGTCAGTATCGCCAGCGATGCGTCCACGCTACGGATAGCCTCGACCACGGCGGCGGCCTGCGATTCGTCGCGGACAATCCGGTTGTACAGCGCGCCATGAGGTTTCACGTACCGCACCTGCGCGCCGACCGACCGCGCCATGCCTTCCAACGCGGCGATCTGGTACATCACGTCCGCCTTGAGTTCGTCGGGGGACTCGTCCACATAGCGGCGCCCGAATCCGGCCAGGTCGCGGTACGCCACATGCGCCCCGACCATTACCCCCCGCGACGCTGCGTATGACAACGTTCTCAGCATGACGGACGGGTCGCCCGCATGGAAGCCGCACGCCACGTTCGCGCTGGAAACCACGTCGAGCAGCGCCTCGTCGTCGCCGAGCGTCCAACGACCGAAGCTTTCGCCCATATCGCTGTTCATATCGATTCGCATAGCCGTCTGCTTTCCGTCTGTTTCCTGCACAGCCATCGTTTCCATTCCTTCCGTCGCCTTTCCGTCGTTTCGCTGTCGTAGTGTTCCGCCGCCGCAACATTCCTTCTGCCGCAGTCGCCGCAGCACGCATCTCATGCCGCGCCCCGCAACCTGCCGCTCGGCCTCACACCATGTATTCCAAATCGCGTTTGCTGGTGATGAACATGTGCCCCGGCGCGTGCGTGATCGCGAATTCCGGTTTGGACGCCATCACCGCGGCCTGCGGGGTCACGCCGCACGCCCAGAACACCGGCACATCGCCCGGCTCCAACACGGGGGCATCGCCATAGTCGGGATGCATGATGTCGTCGATGCCGATCGCGGACGGGTCGCCCACACATACGGGGGCACCGTGCACGGACGGGTAATAGCCGGAAATCCGGCATGCGTCGGCCACCTGCGTAGACGGAATGCCACGCATCGACACGACCATCGTCGAATGGAACGCGCCGGCCGAACGGCACTCGATCGACGTGTCGTACATCGGCACGTTGCGGCCTGCCGTGATGTGCCGCACCGGCACGCCCGCCTCCATCAGCGGAAACTCGAATGTGAAACTGCAGCCAATCACAAACGTGACCAAATCGGATCGCCAATACTCGCGAATATCGGGCACTTCGGCTACCAGTTCGCCACGCTTCCACACGCGGTACAACGGCACGTCGGTACGGATGTCGGCGCCCGGCGCGGTGACGGGTGCGGTGACGCCCGGCTCCATCACTTCCAGCAGCGGGCAGGGTTTGGGATTGCGCTGCGCGAACAGCAGAAAATCGAATGCCTGCTCCTTGGGCAGAATCATCAGATTCGCCTGCGCGTAGCCTTGCGCGATGCCGCAGGTCGGGCGGACCAGGCCGTCACGGAACGCGGCGCGCGCCTGTTCGGGCGTGCTCGCCGCGCCAAGTTCGGTTGTTCCCATATCGGACATCCCATCCACCATTGCGCTCACCTTTCCCGTCGGCCGCCGTCCGGCCTTTTCCGAACGAACTGCCGACGAACCCCGAAATCAGATTCCGCAGAAACGGACGTTCAGAGTCGCTTTCCCTCACCTTGGTCGCCGAACGTTACGGAAGCCGCGCGATTCATGACGCGTATGTTTCCGCATTGCAAATTGGCGGTGCCAAGTGGAAACAAACCATGGTTAGGTTGGACGCCGAAGACGCACGCGAACGCTGACGCAACACAACAGCGCAACAGCAATAAAGCGGCAATCAAAAGACGCGGAGCGCGGAAGAGAGGTTCCCATGAGTTCGATCGTTCTGGCAGTCGGTAACGGCAAGACGCTATTCGGAGGCGCAGGCGTGGCGCCCGACGCGGATCTGGTTCGTTTCGTCGATCCGGAAAGCCCCATCATCAACGCGTTCGATTTGTGCGCACTGCGTGGCGACGGCATTTTCGAAGCGACCACGGTATGGAAGGGTTTCCCGGTTTCGTTGGAGAACCATCTGAAGCGTCTCGCCAATTCCGCCCGCCTGGTGGACATGCCCGAGCCGAACATTCCCGCGCTCACCCGCGCGGTCCAGCTGGTCATCGACCAGTATGACGATCCGGAACCCGGTCCGATGCTGCGCATCATCGTCTCCCGTGGTCTCGATCCGGACACCGGCGTGGGCAAGGCGGCCGACCGCACGCCGACCGTCTACATCTTCCTTGACGCGAAGGGCACGCTGCATTCGCTGGAGCCGATCACCATGGCTTCGATGACGCGCGGCTACCCGTCGGACATCACCGCACGCGCCCCGTGGCTGCTCAACGGCGCGAAGACGCTGAGCTACGCGTTCAACTGCGCCGTGCACCGCGAATGCGCCCGCCGTGGCGTCGGCGACGCGATTCTGTTCACGGAGGACGGCTACACGATGGAATGCCCGAATTCGTCGATTGTGGCACGCTATGGCGATACGTTCGTCACGCCCGACCCGCGCATCGGTATTCTGAACGGCACATCACAGCGCGAAATGTTCGCCTGGGCGCTCGAAGAGGGCAAGAAGGCGGAGTACAGGAAGCTGCCGATCGCCGAGCTGCGCGAAGCGGACAGCCTGTACATGACGCACGGCGGATGGTCGATTCCGATCAGCGCGATCGACGGGCGCGCACTTGCCGTGGATGCGGCGGAGATCCAGGCGATCAACGATGCGATCCATTCGGGCCGCACGCACGAGGACGCGTTGAAGATCGGTCCGACCGGCGATTACGAATAAGGCGAAACGACCCGCTTAGCAGGTAAAACGGCCCGTCCAATGATGGGCGATACGGCCCGCTTAGCGCGTGGTATCGCCCAGTTTGCGCGTCACGGGAATCAGCACGTCCGGCTCGTACGGCTTGCGTCCCGTGGCGCTTGTCGTATCTGCCTTGGCATCCCCTTCCTTGGCGATCGCACGAACGATATTGCCGACCGCGACCTGCGCGATTTTGTCGAAATTCTGCGCCACCGCGGTCATTTTCATACCGGCCAGGTCGGTCAGATACGTGCCGTCGTAGGCGATGATCTGCAGGTCGCGCGGAATCGAAATATGCCTCCGCATCGCTTCGCGCACGCAAAGCGCGGCACCGATATCGGAGCTGACCACGGCATCGACGCCGTCCACCGGCATACTGTTGAGCACAGCATTCACCGCGTTCTTATACCCTTGGAAATCCTCCACATTGCCGGCTTCGACGTACTCGTACCGCACGCCGGCCGCTTTCAGCTCCTGCTCCAACGTAAGGTAGTAGCGGACGGCCGGGAACGTTGTCTTGTGCAGGTCGAAATCGTCCGGGCTGTCTCCATTGCGCGCCGCCAAATCGAAGAACTGGTCGCGCGGGCCGCCGATCATCACCACGTGGTGCGCGCCGGTGTTGACCAGCATGTGCGCCATGAGCCGGCCGCCCTGCTCATGGTCGGAGCCGATCGACGCGATGCCGCCGCCCAGCACACGGTCGAAGGCGACGATGGGGCGGTGGATGGACGTCCAGTAATCGTTCGGATGGGTGGTGTGCGAGCAGACGATGATGCCGTCCATCATGTGACGGCGCAGCATGTCCACGTATTCGACCTCGCCGTTTTCCGCGTCGGCGGTGGAGCACAGCATGGTGCGCAGTCCTTGCGCGGCCAGCTCGCGTTGCAGATGCGCGGTAAGGGTGGCAAAGAAGGGGTGGCGGATGGTCGGCACGATCACGCCGACCAGGTTCGTGCGGTTCTTGTACAGGTTGCGTGCCAGCTCGTTGGGCACGTAATTGAGCTCTTTCATGGCGGCTTTGACGCGCGCGCGCATGTCGTCGGACACGTAGCCCGTCTTGTTGACCACTAGCGAAACCGTGCTCAGCGAGACCCCGGCCTCTTTCGCCACGTCACGCATGCCGACCATTGCCCAACACCTCTCCCCCGCATCGTCGGGATGTTTCCTTACAAATCGCGATATTATGTGTTATTTTACATGCATCTGTAACGTTTCTTTGCAATCGTCCGCACAATATGAACTATCAATTGACGAAAGACGCCCTCCCCCTCTTCAATTCCCCCGAAAAATCCACTTTTTCACCCGTGAACGACGTATGTTTCACGACGCGTTCCACGCATCTTCCACGCACGCTCCGCATGTACTCCACACGCGTTCCGCCCGCAAAAGGGGCGGTGCGACACTTGCGATCATCTCGCTTGCGTCGCACCGCCCCTTGCGTTGCGTGGCCTGGCCGTCAGCCGTCACGTCCGGCCATCACGTCAGTCCGCACCACGGACGAACCGACCGTCATGCCTTCGGTACGGAACCTTCCTGGGAGTGGTCGAAGACCGGCTTGTTGTCGGCGTCGTACTTATAGACGCCGATGGAAGCCGAGCTCGGATCATGCGCGTCGTTGAACGCGCCGATGGAGGTCTGGCCCTGGTACTGAATCTCCTTGCCGTCCTTCAGCAGGGCAACGCAGGCCTTGTAGGAATCGCATTCCTTGCCCTTGGTGGAGCCGGAGACGGCCATAAGGTTCTTCTGCACGGTCGTACCGTCCGTGGCGCCGCCCTTCTGCGCGGCGAGCGCGGCCAGCACGATCGCGTCATACGTTTCGGCGGTGTACGTGAAATCGGTGACCTTGGCGTTGAAGGACTTGACGTTCTTCTGGAATTCCTCGGTCGGGTGGGCACCTGGAATGGTGCCGGTGGAGCCCTTGAGCAGGCCCGCGTCGAAGTCGGCGGAATGGTCGACGGTGTTGCCGTCGGTCATGTACAGCTTGTGGGTGTCGAGGCCTTGGGCGGCGAGCTCCTTGACGAGCGGCACGGTCTGGTCGAAGGCGATGACGAGCGTCGCGTCGGGGTTGGTGGCCTTGATGGCCGTGACCATCGATGAGAAGTTCGTTTCGATCGGATCGAACGTGTCCTTTTCGCCGTAGACGACGTTCACGCCCGCGTCTTCGACGGTTTTGACGACCACGTCACGCAGGGACGTGCCGTATTCGTCGTTGAAGACCGCGATGGCGAGGTTCTTCACGCCATCCTGTGCGATGATCTGGCCCAGGACCGCACCCTGCACCGTGTCCGGCGGAATGGTGCGGAAGAAGTAGTCGCTAAGGCCGGAGAAGGCCGTGGACGTGGCGCCCGAAGAAATCATCGGCACTTTGGCGGACGTGACCTGCTTGTAGGTGTTCTTGACCACGGAGCTGGACGGCGGACCGACCACGACGGACGGGTTCTTGGCAAGCACCGACTGCGCGGAAGACGTGTTCTGGTCGGCATGGTCCGCGTCGGACGTGTCGGCGGACGTGATTTCGATGTCTTTGCCGAGCACGCCGCCAGCCGCGTTGATGTCTTTCTGCGCGAGCTTCATGGTGGCGATGTTGGCGGGGCCGAGGTACGCCATGGAACCGGTCAGCGGGAACAGGCCGGCCGCCATGAACGTATCGGATTTCGCGCTGCCGGACGAGCCGGACGCAGCCGAATCGGCCGTGCCGGACGAACCGCAGCCGGCGAGCGCCATGACTGCGGCGGCCACCATGGCGGTGGCTGTGATGGACAGTTTCCTCATGCCCTTCATGTTGATCTTCTTCATTTGAATCACCGTTTCCTCTCTTGGCTCCGCTGATTGCCGAACCCTTGGTGACGATTATCGAGATGTGTTGCTCGACCATCTTGAATCGCACTATAAGTGCCAAGGAAACCGAATGTGTATGCGTGAAGTTAACCGAAGGTGAAGCCCGAAAACTGTTGGAAACACAAGGTTTTGAGCTTGTTTTCAGGCATGCCGAAGCCACTGTCGGGCAGTGTCCCAACAGCGGTAATCGGAATTGAGAATTTTGAATCATAGGGGGAAATCGCGGAACGCGTGCGGAGACCGCCGTCCGAGCCCGAAGGCGTACGAACGTACGTCGAGCGGCAAGGAAAGGCGGTATACGCTCCGTTCCGCGATTTCCTGGGTCCTACCTTCCTTCCTCTTGAACCTCTTCTTCCAGGTTGCCCAGGTAGAGGGAGACGACTTTCGGATCGTTCATCAGGTCGCGGCCCTTGCCGGAGTAGGCGTTGCGGCCTTGGTCGAGGACGTAGCCGCGGTCGCAGATCTGCAGGCAGCGGCGGGCGTTCTGTTCGACGATGACCACGGATACGCCGGCTTTGTTGACTTGGCGCACGCGGATGAAGGTTTCGTCCTGGAGCATTGGGGACAGGCCTGCGGAGGGCTCATCAAGCAGGAGGACGGATGGTTTCATCATGAGAGCGCGGGCCATGGCCACCATTTGGCGTTCACCGCCGGAGAGTTGGCCTGCGAGCTGGTTTTTGCGCTGGCCGAGTTTGGGGAAGATGGAGCACACGTAGTCGAAGCGTTCGTTGAACAGTTTCGGTGCTTGGAACGCGCCCATGTGCAGGTTTTCCGCGATGGTCAGGCTGGGGAAGACGTTTTCGGTCTGCGGCACGAAGCCGACGCCACGGGAGACGAGTTTGTCGGCGCGCAGGTTGGTGATGTCCTCTCCTTTGAGCAGGAGTTTGCCGGAGTGGATGTGCACCAGGCCGAACAATGATTTGAGCAGGGTGGATTTGCCTGCGCCGTTCGGGCCGATGATGCCGACGATCTCGCCTTCATGCAGGGTCAGGGATGCGCCGTTCAGGATGTTCACGCCGGGAATGTATCCGGCCACCAAATCGACCGCGTCGAGCAACGGTTCGCCTTCGGGCTCGCCCATGTGAATCTGCGCGCGGGTCAGCGGCTCGTCGGCCACGCTTGCGATGTCGCTCATTTCAGGTCTCCTTCAGGTCTTCCAGCACGGAATCGTCGCCCAGGTCCACGTTCGCGTGGGCGCCCAGGTATGCGTCGATCACGGCCGGATCGTTCATCACGCTCTTCGGTTGGCCTTCGGCCACAATCTTGCCTTCCGCCATCACGGTGACCCAGTCGGCGATGTGTCTCACCATGTTGATGTCGTGTTCGACGAACAGCACTGTGGTGCCTTCCTCGCGCAACGCCATGATGTGGTCGAGCAGCGACTGTTTCAGCGCGGGGTTCACGCCGGCCATCGGCTCGTCCAGCATGACCAGTTTCGGGTCGGACATCAGCGCTCGTGCCATTTCCAGCAGCTTGCGTTGGCCGCCGGAAAGCGCGCCGGCGTAATCGTCCTTCTTTTTGATCAGCAGGAAGCGTTCCAGCAGCGCCTCGGCTTTTTCGATGTTCGCCTGCTCCTGCTTCCTCCACATGCCGGGGAACAGCGCGCGGAACATGCCTTCGCCCGGCTGCACGGGGGCACCGAGGAGCATGTTGTCGAGCACGGTCAGACGGCTCATCACCTTGGTCAGCTGGAAGGTGCGGACCATGCCCATGCGCGCCACTTTTTCGGGCTGCACGTGGGCCATGTCCTTGCCGTCGAACTGCCAGGTGCCGGTGTTCGGCGTATCGAAGCCGGTCATCAGGTTGAAGAACGTGGTTTTGCCGGCGCCGTTCGGTCCGATCAGCGCGGTGATGCCGTGCCGTTCGATTTCGAAGTGGCTCACGTCCACGGCGGTCATGCCGCCGAATTTGCGGGTCACGTTGTCGGCCACGAGGATCGGGTCGGGCTTGTGCACGCCCGGCTTGTTTTCGACGAATTTCAGATCGTCGGTGACTTTGTCGCGATAGGCGGTGGAGATGAGGGTCTCGCCTTCCGGAGCTTTGGTGGCCCATTTGGTGAGGTCCTGGAATGGTACGCCGGGCTGCACACCGGATACGGGTTGCACGCCGGTTGCGGGTTGCGTGGCCGGCTGCACGCCAGTGGTCGGAGAATTCGTTGTATCAGGCATGGAAAGCCAACTCCTTTCGGTCGCCCAACAGGCCTTGTGGTCTGAAGATCACCAGGCACATCAGCGCGACGCCGACGATCACCCAGCCGAGGGCTTCGATCTGGTTGGAAGAGATGAGGGTTTCGGGAACGGTGTTGCGCATGACCTCCTTGACGAAGGTGAGCAGCACCCACAGCACGCAGGAGCCAAGCACCGGGCCGAGAATCGTGGCCGCGCCGCCCAGCAGCAGAATCGTCCACACGTAGAAGGTGACGGTGCGGCCGAGCGAATCGGGCTGTACGGAACGCGGCAGGACGAAGATGATGCCGGCGATCGCGCCGAACAGGCCGCCCAGAATCAGCGATTCCATCTTGTATCGCGTCACCGGCTTGCCGAGCGAACGGATCGCGTTCTCGTCCTCGCGGATGCCTTTGAGCATGCGGCCCCACGGCGAGTGGAACCAGCGCCAGCACAGCAGCGCCGCGATCACCACCAAAACCCATGCCACGATGCGCAGCCACCAGGAGTTGGCGATGTTGTTGCTGTACGTCCACAGCAGGAACGTGGTCGAACCGTCCGGCAGCGGCGAAAGCGATTCGAATTTCTCGGTGAAGTCCTGCGGCGAGATACCCGCGGAACCGCCGGTGAAGTTCGTCATGGCCGTCGATCTGCCGATGATGCGGATGATTTCCGCGGCGGCCAATGTGACCATGGCCAGATAGTCGGGTCCGAGTTTCAGCGTCGGAATGCCCAGCAGCAGCGCGTAGATGACCGCGAGCGCGAGCGCCGCGCATACGGAGGCGAACAGGTTGCAGCCCATCGACTGCGTGATGGCGAATCCGTATGCGCCGAGGAGCATGAAACCAGCCTGGCCCATGTTCATCAGGCCCGTCATGCCGAAGTGAATGTTCAAACCGATGGCGGCGAGTACGTATGCCGCCGTGGTCGGGGCGATCAGCTCGCCCGCCGCGTTGGAGATGATTGTCATGATGTCCATGGATCAGCCCACCCTTTGCTGCTTGCCGAAGATGCCCTGCGGGCGCACCAGCAGAACGATGATGAGGATTGCCAGCGCGCTGGCGTAACGCATATCGTTGGGGATGACGAGCGAGCTCATGTCCGCCACGATGCCGATGACCAGCGAGCCGATCAACGCGCCGTTGGCGGTGCCGAGGCCGCCGAGCGTCACCGCGGCGAACATCAGCAGGATCAGGGTCGCGCCGGTGTTCCAGGAGATGCCGTTCAGGTAGACGCCGAGCAGCACGCCGGACAGGGCTGCCATCGCGCACGAGAGGATCCAGACCACGCGGACCACCTGATCCACGTTGATACCGGATGCCGCGGCGAGCGCCGCGTTGTCGGACACGGCTCGTGTGGCGCGGCCGAGTCGCGTCTTGTAGAGGAACAGGGTGACGCCGACGATCACGCAGATGGCGATCAGCGCGGAGACCAGCGTCGGCATGTCGGTGGTGATCGGTCCGAGCTGGAAACTGTCCGGCACCGATTTGACGATGCCTTTGATGTCGCCACCGAAGAAGAACTGGAACGTGTACTGCAACGCCATGGACAGGCCGATGGTGACGATCATCTGCTGCATGGTGCCGACGTGGCGTCTGCGTAGCGGCCCCCAGACGATTTCGTTTTGGATGAAGCCGGTCAGCGCGCCGATGACGATGGCGAAGATGGCGGAGGCGATGAGCGGCATGTGTAGCATCTGCGTGCCGACGTATGCCATGAGGCCGCCGAGCGTCACCTGTTCGCCGTGTGAGAACGACTGCAGGCCGGTGGTGCCGTAGACGAGGTTCATGCCGACGGACATGAGGCCCAGCATCAGGCCGAAGATAATGCCGGAATACAGTTGCTGCCAGATGCGTTTGCCGACATTGGAGCCGTCTTTTTTGACTGGCGATTGCGTGGCCGCCGTCGATCCGGATGTGCCGGTCGCGCCTTTCGTGCCGTTTGCCGAGCCGGACGATCCGGATGTGCCGGACGTGCCGCTGCCGGCGGAATCGCCCGCCTGGTCGAATCGGACAACGCCGCGCTGCTTGTCGAAGCTGGCTTTCCTGATCGTCACCGTCGCGCTGCTTGCCTTCAGGCCGTGCTCTTTCGCAACGGACGCGTCGATGGTGACGGTGTAATCGCCGTCATCGGCAACGGAGAAGGCCCATTTGCCGTCCGCCGCGGTTTTGGTTTCCGCGGTTGCCTTGCCGGACAGCGTGATGGTGACGTCGGCGATCGGCTTCTTGTCGGCGTCCTGCAGGATGCCGTTGACGCAGCCGTTGCTGGCGGTCGGATTGCATTCATCGACGGCCTGCGCGCCGGAATCGGCGGCGGACGCGATGGCGGGAGGGAGTACGAAAAGCATCGAGAGAACGGCGACAATCGAACAGAGTATGACGATTCCCGGTCGACGATGCCGTGTGAGATACGTTACGGCTGTCATAGGTTTTTCCTCTCTTGTTGCTTTCACAACGTAGGAGAGGAAACAGCTCGCGCGGTTGCGCTCAGATTTCCTGAACGTTACCCGATGACCGCCCGTGTAACGTGAAAATTACGCGCGGCTGAGCCGGTGACAGCTATGCGTGGCCGCCCAGCATGGCGATGCCGAATCCGAGCGCCACGCAGGCGAGCGGCACCGCGACCGTGGCAGCGCCATAGCCCAGGGCCATGGCGAAACGGCGTTTGCGAATCAGCGACAGCACCTCGTTGATCGCCGACGAGAATGTTGAGAATCCGCCGAGGAACCCCACAACGAACGTCATTACCGTGCCCATATCAACCGACTGCGCATAGTACGACATCATGGCGATGCCGGCGCACAGGGAGGCGACGCCGTTGATGACGAGCGTGGCCAGGGGGAAGCTGTGGTTGCCGTCACGGTTCCAGCTGCGTTGGATCGACACGTCAAGCACATAACGGGCCATGGCGCCGATGCCGCCGAACAGGCAGATCATCCAGGTCATCAGCGCACCTCCCCTGTGGTCGGGTCGGCGACGAGCGGGATTTCCGCGGTGACCGGCTTGGGTTCGAAGCTGGGCAGAGGTGCGACGGGTTGCGATGACTGCGGCTGCGATTCGATTTTCGGCACCTGCCCGGTCTGCGCGACCTGCTGGGCGACCTGGGCCGCCTGCTGTGCCGCCTGCGCGGCCTCCAACGCGGCCTGCGCGGCCGAATGCGCCGCATCCGCCACCTTCACGTGGCGCACGCCCTGCGCGTCCGGCACGTTGTTCTGCACATTTTGCGCGGCCGGCACGTCCGATTCGCCCGAATCGGCCATGGGGACCGTCTGCGTAACACTCTGCGTAGCCGATACTGCAGTGTCGGTCATCTGGACGTTCTGCACAGTATCGTACGCGTCCGATTCACCCGAATCGGACATTGAGGATACGGAAGCCGTGGAAGCATCGGCGATCGCGTTACGGACCCGCTTGCGTGTGCCGCGCGCCAGCAACGCCTGCATCAGCGCCACGCCAACCGCGGCCGCGATCAGACCGCCGGCGAAACTTCCCGCAAGATAGCCGAGCGCGCTGCCGAAACGCTGCTCGCGCATGCCTTCCATGGTTTCCAACATCACGCCGGACATCGTCGACAGTCCGCCAAGCAAACCAAGCCCGACGCCACGGCTGACGACCTGCCGCACCCTGCGGCGCAGCCACGACGCGGTCGCCATGTATTCGGTCAGCATCGCAAACAGGAAGCAGGCGAGCATATTCGACACGAACGTGCCCACCACGAACGGCGAACCGTTCACCGACGGCAGCAGCAGGTCCGTGGCGCGACGGAAACCGACGCCGACGAAACCGCCGACGAACACCACGAGATACATCAGACCATCGGCAAGAGGGTTGAATCGCGCCTGCATGCGTTTCATCGGCGCGAGCGGAATCTGCGGCGGATGCTTGGATGCGGCGGCACCGGACGGGCGCACATCCGCGCGCGCCACTTCGGCGACGTCGATCGACTGTGTGGCGGGATTCGGCTCATCACCCGCGTTTGGCGAGTCTGCCGCCCGTTGTTCTTGCGATTCCATCACGTTCCCCTTGTACTTGGCTTTCCGCGGACAGCGTCGTTCCACCCCAGCCATACGGCAACGAGCTGGCCGCAGGTGCCGTCTTCCTAACCTTGTACGAGTCTACACGTGCATTGCAACCAAACATCGAACATGTCCGATTCGGTGGATAACTGTGGATAACTTCGGGTGGCCCTAGACGTCTACGAATGGTTATGGAAGACAGTAAGGCCGCGTCAGACGGACACGTCGCACAGCCGCCGCATCGCATGCCGTGCGTCGCTTTCGTCCTCGCCGCTGAACAGCACGACCAGATAGTCGCCGGCACGCAGCCGCGTATCGCCATGCGGCACGATCTGCCGTTCGCCGCGACGCAGGCCAATCACCAGACAGCCGTACGGCCAGCGCACGTCACGCATCAGCTTGCCGTCCGCGGTCGCGCCCATTTCCACAGGCAGTTCCATGATGCCGTTGTCGATGCGATTGGCGATTGCCGTCGTGCCGCCTTGCGCGCGCATGTACCGTTCCAGCAGCTCGCCGTAGATCGGTTTCGTACGCAGCAGGTCGGAGACGAGCAATGCGATGAACGCGACGGCGGCGACCGGCAGCATGTGCGTCAATGTGCCGGACATTTCCACGGCCAGCAGAATCGACGTGATCGGTGTTTTCACGGACGCGGCCAGCGTGCCCGTCATCACGCATACCGAGAAAATCGCCACGGAATCGGACGGCAGGTTGCCGAACTGGTGCAACGTCTCGCCGCAGATACCGCCGGCGAGTGAGCCAACCGCGAGAATCGGCATGAAAATGCCGCCGGGAGCGCCTGAACCGAAGCTGGTGGAGGTGAACAGCACTTTCGCCACGAACAGCACGCACAGCATGCCCAAGCCGACGCGCGCATGCTCGGCCATGGCGATCAGGTTCGAGCCGCCGCCGAGCACGTCAGGCAGCCAAATGCCGATTGGCAGCGCGAGTGCGATCGCGATCAAAGGGCGGCTCCATGCGGGAAGCTTGCCGTACAGCGTTTGGAAGCCGAGCAGCGAACGGTTCATCAGCGAACCAACCAAACCGGCCACCAATCCCAGCGGAATCAGCCACCCGTATTCGCCGAGCGGCAGTTGGCCGATGGTGCCGAAGTCAAGCACCGGACGCAGGCCGAAACAGTATTTCGATACGAAATCGGCGGTCAGGGACGCGGCGGTGGCGCCCATCAGAATCGCGGGCGAAAAACTGCGATGCACCCCTTCCAAAGCGAACATCATGCCGGACAGCGGTGCGCTGAACGCGGCGGACAGGCCGGCCGCGGCACCGGCGGTGACCAGATAATGCTCCTGCATGTCCTCACGTTTCTTGCCGCGCAGCCGGTGCGATAGGAACTGCGCGCCCGATGCGCCGATTTGGATGGACGGTCCTTCGCGGCCGAGCGAGAGGCCGAAGAGCGATCCGAGCAGGCCTCCGATGAAGCGAACCGGCAGAATCGTCTGCCATCGCATTTTCAGGCCGCAGATCACCACGCCGTTGGTTTGCGGAATGCCGCTGCCGCCGGCCATCGGCTCTTTTTTGACCATCCATGCGATGGCGAGCGCGGCTGCGATTGCGGCGACCGCCCACGGTGCGACCAGCCACGGGGTTTCGCGGATGCGCGCGTAGATCCAGCGCGCGGTGTCGGTGCCGTATTCGATGCCGAGACGGTAGAGGACGACGAGGAAGCCGGAAATCAGGCCGACGAGAATGCCGGCAGCGGCCATCTTCCATTTCAGGTGGTCGAATCGCGGGACCAGTTTGCTGAACCTGTCAAACCTGTCGAACCTGTCGTTAGGCGGCATTGCAGTCATCGCACTCCCCTTTTCCGTTCCTCCGCCGCGCACCCCGTCGGTGTGTATGCGGTGTGCGTCATACGCGCACGCCATCGCACGCACCATACGCAAAGTGCCGGCAGGCACAGGCCCACCGGCACTTGTCATTGACGTTCGTTACCGACGTTCATATCGACGAATCAGCCGAATCAGCTTCAGTCGATCAGCGAGTTGATCTGGATGATGTGGTCGCGCTGCGGGCCGGTGCCGATCACGGAAATGCGGCAGCCGGACAGTTCCTCAAGACGCTTGACGTAATCCTGGCAGGTCTTCGGCAGATCGTTGAAGTCATGGACCTGGGAAATGTCCTCGTCCCAACCCGGCATGGACTCGTAAATCGGCTTCGCGGCGGCGAACTCGGCCTGGTCGGTCGGCATATCGTCGCGACGCTCGCCGTTGACGTCGTACGCCACGCACAGCGGGATTTCCTTGAGGCCGGTGAGCACGTCGAGCTTGGTGAGCACGATGTCGGTCAGGCCGTTGACCTGGGCCGCGTAACGGTTGACGACCGCGTCGAACCAACCGCAGCGACGCGGGCGACCGGTAGTCACGCCGTACTCGTGGCCTTGGGCGCGCAGCCATTCGCCGTCCTCGCCGAACAGTTCGGTCGGGAACGGGCCTTCGCCCACGCGGGTCACATACGCCTTGGAAACGCCGATTACGCGGGTGATCTTGGTCGGGCCAACGCCGGTGCCGGTGCAGGCGCCGCCGGCGGTCGGGTTGGAGGAAGTCACGAACGGGTAGGTGCCGTGGTCCACGTCGAGCATGGTGGCCTGGCCGCCTTCGAACAGCACGGTCTTGCCCTCGTCGAGCGCCTTGTTGAGCACCAGGGAGGTGTTGGCCACGTACGGCTTCAGGCGTTCGCCGAGCTTGAGCAGCTCGTCGGTGGTCTCGTCCACGTCGATCGGGCGACGGTTGTACAGCTTGACGAGCATCTGGTTCTTCTGATGCAGGCTGGCCTCGACCTTGTCATGCAGGTGCTCCGCGTTGAACAGGTCGTGCACGCGGATGCCCACGCGGTTGATCTTGTCGGCGTATGCCGGGCCGATGCCACGGCCGGTGGTGCCGATCTTGTGCTTGCCGAGGAAGCGTTCGGTCACCTTGTCGAGCACGCGGTGGTACGGGGCGATGATGTGCGCGCTTTCGCTCACCAGCAGTCGGGAGCAGTCCACGCCACGGCTTTCAAGGCCGTCGATCTCCTGGAACAGCACTTCCGGATCGACGACGACGCCGTTGCCGATGACGGGGGTGGTGTTGGGGCTGATGATGCCGGACGGCAGCAGATGCAGCGCATACGATTCGTCGCCGACCACCACAGTATGGCCAGCGTTATTGCCGCCGTTGAAGCGGGCCACGTAGTCGACCTTCGTGCCGATCAGATCCGTTGCCTTGCCTTTGCCCTCGTCTCCCCACTGGGCACCGATCAAAACAATTCCAGGCATGTTGTTGCACCTCCGTGCGTACGCGATTCTGCCTTAAGCCTTGCGCCTAAAGCCTTACAAAGGTTACTCTTCACCCTCTACCGGGTCTGAGGGATGCTCACGGCTCCGGACCGACCGTAATCGGATTGCAACCGGTCCGAAAAACAGACCAGAAAACGCCCGAAAACAGTTCGAAAGACCGTTGGCTAGTTCAGCGCGCGCCCGGCACTGCCGAGCTGCTTGCATGCTTCGACCACACGCGCGGCCATCGCGGATTCAGCTTCACGACCCCAGGATCGCGGATCGTACAGCTTCTTGTTGCCCACCTCACCGTCGATTTTGAGCACCGAATCATAGTTGGAGAACATGTGACCGGCCACCGCACGGCTGAATGCGTACTGCGTATCGGTGTCGATGTTCATCTTCACCACGCCGTAGCTCACGGCCTGCGCGATCTCCTCCGGCGCGGAGCCGGAACCGCCGTGGAACACCAGGGCGAACGGCTTACCGGGAGCGACATCCAGCGAGTGCGCGGGGTCGGGCATTTCGCCGGCCTTGATCGCGAGCGCGACCGTGGTCTGGATTTCGTCGAGCAGTTCGGGACGCAGTTTCACCACGCCCGGTTTGTATGCGCCGTGCACGTTGCCGAAGGTGAAGGCGGCCATGTAGCGTCCGCGCTCGCCGAGGCCGAGTCGTTGCGCGACGGCGATGCCTTGCGCGGGCGTGGAATACAGTTTGTCATTGATTTCGGCGCTGTGCCCGTCTTCTTCGCCGCCGACCGCGCCGATTTCGATTTCCAGCACGGTGTGCGCGGCTTGGGATTTGTCGAGCAGTTCTTCTGCGATGTCGAGGTTTTCATCCAGCGGCACTGTGGAACCGTCCCACATGTGTGACTGGAAGGTCGGTTCCTGACCGTGCTTCACCTGTTCGACTTCATGGTCGAGCAAGAGGCGCACCCATTCGTCCAAATACTGTTTGGCGCAGTGGTCGGTGTGCAGGGCGATGGTGATGTTGGGGTATTTCGCCGCGACTTCGTGCGCGAAGGCTGCGAAGGCAAGCGAGCCGGTGACGCGGTCGTTGACGCGTTGCCCGGAGAAGTAGGCGGCGCCGCCTACGGAGACTTGGATGATGCCATCGGATTCCGCCTCGGCGAAACCCTGGAGTGCGGCGTTCAGGGTCTGCGTGCTGGTCACATTGATCGCGGGATAGGCGTAACCGCCGCGGCGTGCGGCGTCCAGCATTTGCGCATAACGTTCCGGCGTTGCAATAGTCATGCCTCCATTATCGCCCAACCCTATCCCACTTGTCATGTGACAACATTCGCCATCTTTCCTTTCCGTTTTCCCGACCGTCCGCTCCATATCCAGGTCGCCCGCCCCACTAGAGCCATATGCCGAGCGTTTTCGTCTCATATCCCGACACTTGCGGGACCGACCAATAAACATGGCGAAACCATTGCGATCGTTCCATCGGAAGTCATAGAATGTCCACCGGATCGCGCGACGAAGAGCCCAACCGGGTGTTCCCGCACGGGCATGCCGCCGCACGTAGATGTTGCGACCAATACCCGCGAGGAGGCTTGATGCACCAGGTTTTCGCCATCTTCCTTCGAGACGTGAAACGCATTCTGAAGAACCCCGTGGCGCTCGTCGTCACGCTGGGTGTGGCCATCATCCCATCACTGTACGCATGGTGCAATATCCTCGCCAACTGGGACCCGTACGCGAACACAGGCAACATCCAAGTCGCTGTGGCGAACGAGGACAAGGGCACAACCTCCACGCTGGTCGGCCATCTCGACGCTGGCCAGCAGACCGTCAACCAGCTTAAGAAGAACCATCAGCTCGGCTGGCGTTTCGTTCCCAAGCAGCAAGCCATCGAAGGCGTGGAATCCGGCAAATACTATGCGGCGATCGTACTGCCGGAAGACTTCAGCTCCAGACTAATCGGCACCGTCACCGGTAAAGGCGACCGACCGTCGATCACGTACTACATCAACGAAAAGCTGAACGCGATCGCGCCGAAAATCACCGATACGGGCGCGACCACGATCGACGAGCAGATCAACACCACTTTCGTTTCCAGCGTGGCCGACGCCGTGGCAAAGGAAGTGAAGGAGGCAGCGGGAGAAACCACCGGCAGCGTGAAAAGCGCGCAAAGCGACGTCGTCAACGATCTGACCGACACCATCAACCAGCTCGAAACCGTCCAACAGCAGCTGCGCGACACCCGCTCCACGCTCGACAAGGCCCTCACCACCATCGATTCGGCCAAACAGTCCAACATCGCGCTCGCCTCGGAAATCACCAACTCGCTTGACACCGTCGGCAAGGCGTCCGACTTGCTGAGCGAGACGCGCACACAAACCGAACGATTCTCGAACACGCTGGTCGGAGCGCTCGACAACGGCAGCACGCAACTGTCCGGCCTGCAGGTCAACGTGAGCAATGCCACCGGCACCGTGCTCAGCGGACTGAACACCACGCAGGACGCGCTCGACCAAGTGTCCAGCACCATGCATCACGTCAACGCCACCACCGGCAATGTGCTCGACGGCGTGGAGAAGGCGTTGCAGGCCAGCCAGCTGGATCCGAACAGCCAAACGTATAAGGATCTTTCCGCGCAGCTCGCCGAAGCCCGCAAACAGCTGACGTTCCAGCAGCAGCGCATCGACGCCTTCGATCAGGACACCACGGCTGCGATCAACGCGGGGAAGAACACCGCGAACGGGTTCAACGACGATGTCACCACGCTGGCGAAGAACGGCACGGCGTCGATGGCGAGCGCACACACGACCATCACCGGCACGGTCATGCCGAATCTCAACACCGGGCTCGATACACTCAGCCTGGCCAATGGGTCGCTGTCCGGCACGCTTACCACGCTGCAAAGCACGCTGGAACAGGGCAACGGGCTGCTCGACCAGTTGTCGCGCACCGTGACCCAAACGAACACCACCATTGCTGGCACGCAGACACAGCTCGCCAATCTCGCCAAACAGCTCAACACCACGCGCACCGATGTGGCCGCGTTGAGCAGTTCGGCGATGTTCCAGCAGCTTTCCCAAGCGCTCGGACTTGACGCGAGCGAGGTCGGCTCGTTCGTGGGCGAGCCGGTGCATTTGGACGAACAGGTCCTCTACCCGGTCAAAAACTATGGTTCCGCGGTCACGCCGTTCTACACGAATCTTGCGCTGTGGGTCGGCGGATTCGTGCTCGTCGCGATCTACAAGCTTGAAGTGGACCGCGATGAGAAGATCCGCATGTACACGCCACGCCAAGGCTATATGGGCCGTTGGCTGCTGTTCGTCACGGTCGGATTCCTGCAGGCGATCATCGCCACGATCGGCGATCTCGCGCTGGGCATCCAATGCGAGCATCCGTTCCTGTTCATCCTCGCCGGCATTTTCGCCTCGTTCGTCTACGTGAACATCATTTACGCGCTCGCCGTGGCGTTCCGGCATATCGGCAAGGCCGTCGCCGTGATTCTGGTGATCATCCAGATTCCGGGCGCGGCAGGCCTCTACCCCATCGAGATGATGCCGGAATTCTTCCGCCGTCTGAAACCGTTCCTACCGTTCACCTACGGCATCAACGCGATGCGCGGGCCGATCGGCGGCATGTATGCCAACCATTATTGGATCGACATGCTCTCGCTGTTCTGGTATCTGCCTGTGGCGCTGTTCATCGGCTTGGTGGTCCGCAAGCTGGCGTTGAACCTCAACCGCCTGTTCGACAACCGTCTGGCGGACACTGATCTGATGATCACCGAACATAACGAAGGCACGGTGGAACCGTTGCGGCTCACCGAGACCGCGCAGCAGATCGCCGAGGAGTTCCCCGAACTCGCCCGCAGACGGGCGATTCATTTCTTCCGCCTGTACCCGCGCCTGGTGCGTTGGGGATTCCTCGCGCTGGCGGTACTGCCGTTCGTGTTCCTGCTATTGCTATTCATCACGCGCATGAAGCTCGCCATGCTGCTCGGTTGGATCATTTCGATCATCGCCATCGACACGTATCTCATCGTGGTGGAGTATCTGCGCGAACGGTATGCGAATTATCTGGGCGAGGAAGCGATGAGTGCGGAAGAGTTCCGCAGCGCGATCCTGCACGAGAACCTGCTGTTCCGGCCGGGCATGCATTACAAGCCGATGCATGCCGTACGTACGAGGCTGTATGAGGCTGCGCATGGTGGTTCGGCCGGACATGCGCCTGAACATGCGGCTGAGTATGCGGCTGGAAACACGGACGGAAATGCTGGCAGGAGTCTGCGTGAGGAGGGGAACGAACAGTGAAAATGATCTGGGGCATCTTCAAGCGGGACATGTGCCATGCCACCCGCAACGTGATCGCCGTGATCGTCTCGATGGGCCTGGTGGTGGTGCCGGCGCTGTACGCCTGGTTCAACATCGCGGCCAGCTGGGACCCCTACGGCAACACCAAGGCATTGAAGGTCGCCGTGGCCAATAACGACAAGGGTTACAAGTCGGATCTCATACCGGTGCGCGTCAACGTGGGCGAAACCATCATCAGCACACTGCACGCCAACGACCAGCTGGACTGGCAGTTCGTGAAAAGCGACAAGGCAATCGACGGGGTGAAATCCGGCGAATACTATGCGGCGATCGTAATTCCGAAAGGTTTCAGCGCCGACATGATGACGCTGTTCTCCCCCGACATCAAACACGCGCAGCTCAAGTACTATCTAAACGAGAAAATCAACCCGATCGCCCCGCATATCACCGATCAGGGCGCGACAACCGTGGTCAACACGATCGACAAAACCTTCGCCAAAACGATTGCGCAAGTCGGACTCGACCTGGCCTCAAGCATCCTACACTATTCGCAAAGCCCGCAAATGGCCGAATACATGCGCAACCTCAACGGCAATCTCACCACCACGGCGGATACGCTGAGCGGCGCATCGCAGCAGGTGACGTCGTATTCGCAGCTGCTCGGCTCGGCGAACGACATCGTGGATTCCACGGGCAAACTGCTCGCCTCGGCGACCAAGGCGGGCAAACAGGCCCAGAACGCGTTGAAGCAAGGCAAATCAGGTGCCACGTCACTCACTTCTGCAGGTGCGAACGTCACCTCCTCGGTGAACACCGCGCTCGACCAGGTGTCAGGCGCGTTCGACCAAGTAGCTGCCAAGGTGAACAAGGCGTTCGACGCGATCGGCAAGGGCTCAGACACCGCAGCCAGCCAGTTGGCAACGTTGAGCGAACAAATCTCCAGCGGCGAATCGCTGTACGACACGTACATCACAAGCCTCAACCACATGCGCGAATCGGTGGAACAACTACCGGACAGTGATTCCGCGAAACAGGCGCTGCTGGAAGCCATCGACCGGGAGATCACGCTGCTGGAAGCCGCCAAAGGCGATTCGCAGAAGCTCGCGCAGCAGCTGAAAGACGCTTCCACGCAGGTCACGCAGGATACCGCAGCCGCGGAACGCTCCCGCAAGGAGATCCTGAACCGCATCACCTCCGCGAAGCAGTCGATCAGCAATGTGCGCGACGATTACGCCACGAACGTCAAGCCGAAAATCGACGCGCTCGCCTCCACAGTCAGCACGCTGATCTCCCAAACCGACAGCATGATCACCCAGCTGAGCGGCACCGCCGACGGTCTGGACGATGTGACGGGCGATGTGGGGACGAATGTGACGTCCATCCGTTCCACGCTCGGCGCGATCGCGAAGAAACTCGACTCGTCGGCAGCGACGGTGAAGGAGCTGATCACGAAGCTGGAGACGGGCGGAAACGCCGGTGACGGCAACAGCGATGGTGGCGACGGTGACAACGACGCCGATTCGGGCGAATCGGACGAACTACGTGCACTGGCCACCGCCAACGCGTCCACACTGATTTCCGCGCCCGTCGCACTGCATCGCGTCTCGGTATACCCGATCGCGAACTACGGTTCGGCCATGGCGCCGTTCTATACGATCCTGTCAATCTGGGTGGGTGCGATCATCCTGTGCGCCATGCTGAAAGTGACAATTTCGGACCGCGAGAAGGCGCATGTGCTGGGCTTGGGCGACACGCTGCCGCGCATCGCCGGCCCGTCCGGCCCGGGGAACGCCTCACGTTGGGGACTGCGCCTCGACCACGAGTATTTCGGACGGTACGCGATCTTCGCGCTGCTCGCGTTGCTGCAGGGCACACTGGTTTGCCTGGGTGACACGTATTTCCTTGGCGTGCAGGCGAATCATGCGCTGCAGTTCCTTGCCGTGGGGTGGCTTGCCGCGCTCGTGTTCTCGAATATCGTGTATACGCTGACCGTGTCGTTCGGCGATATCGGCAAGGCCGTGGCCGTGGTGCTGCTGGTGATGCAGGTCGCCGGTTCGGGCGGTACGTTCCCTATCGAGACGCTGCCGAAGTTCTTCCAAATGCTCTACCCGTTCCTACCGTTCCCGCACGCCATCGATGCCATGCACGCCGCGATGGCCGGATCATACGGCAATGAGTACCTGCTTGACATGGTGTATCTCGCCTTGTTCCTGATTCCTTCGCTGCTGCTGGGATTGGTGTTGCGCAAGCCGGTGATCCGGTTGAACAACTGGGTGAGCCGCAATCTGGAGTCCACCAAGGTGATGTGACGAGGCGGATTTGAACGGGCTGGTTTGAGCCGGTTTAGATCGGTTTCGGCTGGTACACGTGAACGCGCTGCCCGCCATCATCGACGACCTGAAAACCCAAAGCCACGAATTCGTCACCATCGACCAGCCGGCAAAAACCTAAGCTAGCGTGGAGGCGTAGGGCATTGTCCTGCCCAGTCACTTCCCTTACGTACCGCTGCGCCATCCCGGCGCTCCTCTGCGCCGCCACTACCCCACATGTCGCCTCCTCACGCACCAACAAGTGTCCGATCCCCCCGAATCAGCCACCCACGCGTCATCCGGTCACCCCAGGTTGTCCGATTCGGGAGAAACGGACACTCAGGGGCACCGTGCAAACCACACGTTGATCAGAGAACCGGCAACCACCAGCACAACACCGATCCAGAACGGCATGCCCAGCGCCACGCCCAACAGAAGCGTGCTAGAAGCCGTGGAAAACAGCGGAGTCGCGTACGAACCAATCGCAAGCGTTTCCATACTGCCGTGCAACATGCCGTATCCCCAGCACGCGTAGCCGCCCGAAATCGAAGCGGCGCACGCAATCAGCGCAGCATATCCACCGATGCCGGGCGCCGTGTCCGGCAAACCGTCTCCCGAAACGAAATGGATGGTCCACAGTACAACGGCCACACAGCAGAAGAAAATCGTCGTGCCGTCGTAACCGCCGGACAACGACGGCGTAAAAGTCGCATAAATCGCCCAAATAAAGGCGCCAACAAACGCGAGCACATACGGTAGGGGGTTACTGGCGATATTGTGGACCGCTTCCTGCATATCAAGGCTTTCTCCGCCAACCGCCATCGCCACACCGATGGTTGCGATCACCGCGCCAGGAATCGCTTTGGCGACCGCACCACGTTTGTGCGATACCGCTGCGGTCATCAGCACCAGCAGCGTCGGCCACAAGTAGTTGACAAGGCTGACTTCCACGGATTGCGCGTTCGTTGTGGCCAGGCCGATCGACAGCGAGATTGACGCCTCGTATGCGATGAACATGAGTCCGCCTGCGATGAGGTACTTGCATGGCGCTTCGCGGATTGGTTTCGGACGGCGCACAATGAACAGCATGACACCACCGACGGTGTAGATGAGCGCCGAACCGAGCGTGGCGCCGAACGATTCGGAGACCAGTCGCACGAGGCCGGCCATGAAGCCCCACAGGACGATTGCGAACAGGCCGATGAGTGTCGCCGCGTGTGATGTGGCATGGCCGAGTAGCGGATTGCAGGAGTTGCCGGTGGGGTGGTTTGCGCCGGAATCGGAGGGGGACTTCTGGTTCGTGTTCACGGGCTCCAGCCTACCCATCGCCCTCCACGAGTGTCCGATTCTGCAGAATCGGACACTCCTGCAACCTGCGATGCCGCGAACCCGATTACCCCCGGAACCGCACCAACAGCAGAGTCAACCACCCCATCCGACGCTGCCACACCAGCCGTATCGGCAGCCAAGTCCATGCGTCCCGCATCCACACAGCCCACGCGTCCCGCACCTCCACGGCCCGCCGACGCGCACACGTCGCCCATGACCAAATCATCCAACGTCACACCGAACATGTCGCAAAGCATCAGCAGCTTGTCACAAACGTCGCGTTCCACGCCACCATCTTGCGGTTGCATTGCGATTCGCAACCAAATTTTGCGACGCAACCGACAGTTGCGCGACGCGAAGTTGGCTTCACGGGTCTTTTACGACAATAGAAAAACCCTTGAAATTCCAACGATTCCAAGGGTTTCGAATGGAGCGGATGACGGGAGTCGAACCCTACGTCCTCTTTTGGAACCATGCCCCACAGCAATTAAAAGCTTGAAATTCCAGCCTTTTACACTCATTGGAAAAGGCCTCGATCACGTTGTTTTTCTGAAAGTGTTACCTCAGTGTTACCTCAGAGCTTTAGCGATTTCCCGTCCTACAGCGTCAGAAACCATGTCCAAATCCTTGTCGAAGAGATCAGCGTAGCGGTCGAGTGTCATAGCAGCACTCTTATGCCCAAGCATCCGCTGAAGAGCCTTCACATTGGCTCCCGAATGCACCGCGATACTCGCCGCCGTATGTCTGAGATCATGACACGTCAGGACCGGCACACCGGCATCGCGTAAAGCATTGCCAAACCACTGCTGAGCATCCGCATCCTTCGGGTGCACAGAGGCGGATTGCTCATGAATACGGCGTCCGCCGGCATCCGTGAAAACCAGATCATCCGGTCCTTTCCCCTGCATCTCTTTTTGGATAGCAGCCATCACGTATTCCGGCACCGGCACGTCACGCCGTTCCCACGTTTTTGGCTCCGTCTCGATGAATTCGCTACCGGCACGAACCCAGTTACGCCGAATCCGCAATCGCCGTTCGTCAACAGAGACGTCTTCAACGCGCAACGCAGCGGCTTCACCCCATCGCAGCCCGCAGAATCCGAGCGTCAGGACCAATGCCTCGTGACGGCCAGACGCTTTGGAAAGCGACACCAACTGCTCCGGAGTCAGATACGTGCGTTTTTTGGGCACCTTCCGTGGAAGCGTTATTTTCTCCGTTGGTAGCCTGACGATCAGGCCGTCGTCCCGGGCCATTTCGAGGATGCCTTTGAGGACTCCGAACGCGCGCTGTACGACGGAAGCGCTCTTAGGCTTGAATTTGCACTTCTCGGATGCCGATTTCGCATTGTCCATGGCAGCGACATCGCCTTGGCTCATCTGCGAGACCCACGTTTGGACCTCTGAATGGCGAATACCATTGATAGGCCTCAAACCCCATACCGGCTGCACATGGATACGGTACGCAGTCTGCAAATCCATGTAATACTTCCGCTTCACGGCTCCAGCCTTGCCTGCAAGCCACGTCGGAGCGAGTTCGTCCACTGTGATCTCTCCGGCTTTGGGGTCCACGTATGTTCCCGCGCGCAGTCCCTGCTCTACATGGATTTTGTAGGCTGACGCTTCGCTTTTTCTACGCCAGTTGCCGAATTTCTTCTGTTTATGGGCAGGGTCTCGCCACATTACGTAATATCGCACGGACCCATCTTTCAGAGTCCTCTTGTGAATCGATGCCATCGAACTCCTTTCGTTTGACCGTTAATGGAAAATCAGAATGGGTTGGATGCCAGTGCGTCCGATTCCTCATCGAGATGAAGGTTCTTCGCCAGTTCGTCCAGCTTCTCGGCAATTTCGACCAACTGTTTTTCAAGATGCAATTCGTCCTCACATTGTTGTCGGATGATCTTTTCGTTCTCGTCCATGGCGTCGCATTCGGTCTCGACCTCATGCAGTCTCTCGTTGGCCTTGAGCATCACACGGCCTCCATGCAGGAATGCGCGTCTTGCCCGCACGGCCTCCGCAAGCGCACGGTTCATCGCAACGGCGTTCTGGGAAATCACGAGATTGCTTACGACCGAAGCCGCGTCGGCTCCGACGCATTCGGCAAGGTCCACCGCCTCTTTCATGCGCAACTGGCGATCACCCGTTTCGATGTTGTGCACGGTGATCTTCGTCCATTTGTGACCCAAATCACGCATTTTCGCAGCCAACATCTCCATGGTCATGTTTCCACGGAGATTCCTCACGTTTCTTCCAATCATCTTATCATCAATGGAACTCATAGTTCAAATTATAATCATTTGAATCGCAACACGCCGTTTCTATTCGATTTGCACATCATGCGCCCACCGTTATCATCTGAAATCAGAACATATGGTTACGATTTGAAAGGATGGCGCAATGGAAGACCCAACGGCACTATACGAGAACCTCATGCGCAAGGTCACCGCCTCACCGGACCCACGGCAGATACACATGTCAATCGAGGAAACCTCAGCATATTGCAATATCAGCAAACAGGCCCTTGCACAGCTGCGGTACACAGGCAAAGGCCCGAAGTTTCTGAAACCGACAGCGCGCACAGTGTTGTACCGCAAAGGCGATGTAGACGATTGGATGGACGCCAATGAGCAAATCTCTACAGCACACCCCCAGTACTGAGTCCGTCGCTCCGCTGCCGCTGCGCGACGGACTCGCAAGCAACCAGCAGTCAGAGGACCCGTTCAATCCATTCTCGTTAGATGATGCTCAACGGAACACTCATGCCACGCGAAACTCTCAAAGCCACCCATTCCGCTATGCCCACATCGCACACTACCTCGGAGTGTCCCAAGATAGTGTCCGCCGCTACAGTAGTCTCGGCTGCCTTCAAGAACGGATTCGTTCCAACATCAACAATTGCGTACAATCCCTTGCCGAACGGTTGCCATCCCACGACGCAGCCTTCATCAGAGCGAACGCCTCGGCAAACCGTAGCCACTACTTGACATCCCGAGGCCTGCCAGCCGACGCAATCGACGAGCTTGTCAAACTGTACGAGATCGCGGACGAACTGGAATGGACTGACCCCGAGTTGAACGACATCCCTGCGGGACACACGTTAGGCGAGGCATTCATGGCCGCGTGGATGCCCTATCGTTTCTGGAATGAGTTCATGGAATGCTCATCCATGCCGGAAACCTGCTGGATGTCAAAGGCTCAAGCAGCTCTCGCCTACCGCGTCAGCGAACACGGACTGTACGATCATGCACAACCCACATGCGGAAGGCCTTTAACGACCATGACTTTGGGACGGCACCGCCTCTATCGCATCGACGAGCTAAACAGACGTTTCCAAAAACGATAAGCCCCATCTACTTTCAAAATTCATTGCCGGTGCTGCATCGCAGTTCCGGCATTGCATTTTTCCGCCTATTTTTCGTCACTCCAGCATGCCGCACTCTTGTTGTGAAACAACAACACAGAAAGGAAAGAGCCATGGTAAACGGCATTTTCAATTTCCACGACATGTCAACGAAGCCACAGATTTTGACCGGCCACACCGACATCGTCCGCCAGTACTTAACCGACGAGGAGCGAGCCAAGCTTGCCCCCGGCCAACTGGCACCGGAACAACGCACCGAGGACGGCAAGGTTCTTCACACCGTCGAAGTCCTGACCGACTACGAGCGCTTCGGACGCGTAAGCACAGAATGCTTCACCGTTCAGATTCCCGAATGCCCGGAGCTGGAGCGCGTCAAGCTCGGCACACAGGTCCGTTTCGATGATGATTTCGCCGCCGTGCTCCGCACCCGTCGCGAAGGCGGCTCCAGCGTCGTTTTCCAAGCCTCCGGCATGCGCATCATCGGCAACGCAATTCCGGCAAAACCGGGAGAGTAGCCAAAATGAGTCTTCCGTGGATTCTGCAGTGGCCGGGCATTCTGTTCCCGGCCACTGGCCTACTTATAGCCGCCCTCGCGGTCCTTATCGGCGTTATAGCACATGAAACGCATGATACCGTCAAGACCGTCGCCGCCATCCTTCACGTCGGTGAATCCGACATCAACAGCATCCGGCTTGCGTGGGGGCCGTTCCCGTTTTGGATGCCCGCCTCCGTAGCCATGTCCGTCCGAGTGCCCGTGCGCACAGTCCCGACAATCAGAAATTTCGAGGACGCCACCGACGTGGCCGGACAGCTCATGGACGTTCTGGAGATGACCGATGCCGAGCCACCGACCCTGCACCGACGTATCTGGAACTGGAAGTTCACCCGATGACACTATTCCCCGCCGGGCACAAGAGCCGGAAAGCTACAACCAGCAGACCGGCTCTTTCCATTCCCAACCAACTAGGTGAAGATGATTTTCACCTTCCGCTCGGTCTTCATCTGCTCATCGTCGGCACCACCGGCAGCGGCAAGACCACGCTGCTGTCGAACATTCTTCTGGCCTTCGACGAATTCCTCCGGGAAGGCAGTGTCCGCCTACTGGCAATCGATCTCAAGGACGGTGTAAGCGCCACCGCCTGTGCCGGATTCTATACGAAGATCGCCTCCACCCTGCCGGAAGCCGTAGATCTGCTCCAAGAAACCGTCGAGCTGGTAAAACAGCGCAACGCATGGCTCAAATCAAGGCATGAGACGGAAATCAGATGGTCCGTGCAGACCCCGCTCATCGTCATCCTCATCGATGAAGCGCTACAGCTGTATGGAGCCGCCAGCCCCGAACAGAAGAAGCTACAAGCTCAGGCGCAGGAAGCATTGGACGCCCTGCTGCTGACCGGACGCAGTGCTGGAATCATGGTCATCGCCGCCGTGCAGGACCCCCGCAAAGAGTTTTTCAAATCCCGAGACCATTACCCAGAGCGTATGGCCCTAGCTCTCAATTCGAAGGACGAGGCGAAAATGGCGCTAGGGGACGAAGCTGTCTCCCGAGGTGCCGCCCCATGGCTCATCTCGCATTCATCACCAGGTCGCGGATGGTACTACGACGATCTCGGGCATAAAGCAATCCGTTTTCAAGTACCACCTGTGCAGGCCGACGAAATCCGCACCATGTCCAGCATTCTGGAGCCTTTCACTCATCAGCAGGACATAAAGAGCCTGACCCCTCAACAGAAGGAACTCTCATGACATCCGAAGCCCAAAAGCCGTCTATGACCAAAACAGATTTTCATATCCCACGCATGGCTTTTCCGGAACTTCTATGGCAGCTGCAACGGGTCACATGGCGCATGTCTTCACAGCAGTCCATCAGATCATGTTCCAAATTCGTCAGCGGAAATAGCGCCTACGGCGGAATGGCCGCACTGCGGGCAATTCCGCAAGAAGACGGAAGCTACAAGCTCCAGTTCGGAGGTCTGCATCGCTGTAAATCTGGTCAATGTCCTCGTTGCTCGCAAATCCTTGCCATCAGCCGCGCCAAGCAGATGGAACGGGGCATTGAGTACTGGCTATCCTCAAACAATGAAAAAGACCAGAACCGAGGCATAGCCTTCATGACCTTGACTATGGGCCACAATCCCAACGATAGCGCCGAAAAACTAGCCCATGCCATCTCGAAAGCCCGCACTGCCCTGACCACCGGAGGAGAATACCGTGATCGGAAAAGAGGCGACCGGCATAATTTTCAGATCGCGGGAATCGCCAGCCGAATCGAAGTGACATGGAGCCAACGACATGGCTACCATTTCCATCTGCACCTGCTGCTTATGATCGATAGGCCGCTCACCGCATCCGACTTGGTCAACCTACAGGCCCGATTCCATCACCGCTGGAAGAAATCTCTCGCCAAGGAAGGCATCGAGGCTGATATTAAACAAAGCGACATCCGGCCTGTGGACGATTTTGACGATGCTTCGCAAGTGCTTTTGTCACAATATCTCAATAAAACCGCGCCTTGGAGCGTAGCCAAGGAGATGACCATGGAAACCCGGAAGACCGGGCACACGAAACGCAGCTGGAGCTATTTCGAACTGCTCACTGCCCTATGCATGGACGCATCGACCAACAAGCAATGGTTCCCACTGCGCAAAGGCGAAAACGTCACATGGGACAGGCCCGATCACTTCATCGTAAGCAATCAGACCACAGGCGAAATCGTCGCCGAACGGTACATGTATGGGAAAAACCAACTATGGCGAGTCATTCACGAGCTGGAGGCCGTCATGAAGACCTTGCGTCCGTACCGTATCAGCAATAAGCCACGTACGCAAGACTCACAGCTTGATCGCGCATGGTCGGCATTCCTATGTAACAGCCATGGCCTTGAAGCCAACGACGCCAGCACCGTCAATCAGCGGACTGGCGTCGGCGAAATCGTCGGCTACATCTCCCCTAGCGAATGGATGTCCAACTACGTGAACCATCCTGAGAACATCATCAGAACGGTCCACGCTGCCGCACGTACACGAAAGGACGAATAAGTCTATCTATCTATGGACGATGGTGAGCATGAAGTGCTCGCCATCGTCTCAGAAAATACCGTAAATAATGTTCGCGAATTCAGTTAGACCTGTATCCTTAACTTCTAGTTGCAGGGGGTGTAATATGTGCTGTTGCCCTGAGAATCGAATGTCGCGCAGAGCTTGGTGTATCCAGAATTAGAGGAACTATTATTCTGGTTCTGGCTTTGCTGTGGCGCAGACTGTTGGGTCTGGGCATGTTGCGTCGGAGCGCTGTAGGTGCTGGTGCCACTGTTCGTACGATTGTAGTTCGTGTTCGAGTAGGTTTGGGTCTGGGCTTGCGACTGCTGTTGTGCGGCTTGGCGTGCGGCTTCCGCGTCGGCTTGTTCCTTCGCTGTCTTGGAGTCGTTCACACCAGTGACGGCCTTGGACACGGCGTCTTTCTGCGCGTTCAGGGTTTTCACGTCAGACTTCTTGTCGTCAACGGTTTTCTTTGCCGTGTCGATGGCGGTTTTCAAGCTTTCACGCGTCTTGTTGTCCTGCACCTTGCCTTCGGAATCCTTGTACAGGGTTTCCGCATCAGTAATGGTCTTGTTGAGCGTGTCCTTCGCATCCTTGACCTGCTTCGCGGTCTTGGAGGATTCGACCTTGCCCATGGCAGCGTCAATGGAACTGATGGCCTTGGTCGCCGCGCTGATGTCATCGGCAACCGTGGTCTTAGCCTTGCTCACGTCCCACAACATCCACTTGTTGACGGCTTCCGCCTTCGGACTGCCCTTCTGCGCCTCACCAGACTTGACACTCGCATTCAACGAACCCAACAGGGTCTTGTCAAGAACGTCCGTATCCTTCGTTGCCTTGGCAAGATTCTGAGCGTTTTCGATTTTCTTGACGAGCTTTGAATCGATAGCCTTCGCAGACTCAACCTGAGACTCATACGCCTCATACGCCTTATTCGCGGCATAGGCATAGCCGCCGCCAGCACCACCAAGGACGATGATCGCGGCGACAGCAGCGGCAATCACGACAGTACGCCTCCTGCTGTCTTTTTCACCCACGGCAGGAACTTTCTTTTCCTCTTCGGTCATCTCTCTCCCCTTTACTACCCCTCGTATTCTACCCCAAATCATACAACTACATATATGTAGCCACATAAATGTAGCACAGTTGTTGGCTGAAACCATGGCTGAACGCATCAACGCAGACATGGATTGGACTCAGTACACCCGTGAGTTCGAAATGAACCTCCGGCGCATCCGCGCGCAACGCGGCTACAGTCAGGAGCGCGTAGCCTACGACGCCGGAATGTCACGATTGCAATACCAGCGAATCCCACGGCCAAAACGCTCATCGCCTTGGCCACGGTACTCGACGTGTCCATCGACGAACTGCTGCCGACACCATGGCCCGATCTGCGCGCGAGGTAACGGAAGGTAACAGCCAGTCATGTCAGTTCATTGCAAGAACGACATTCCCCATAAGTTGTTACTTCAGAGTTACCTCGCAGGGTTGTGGGAATGTCTAGAATCGGCTGAAAAGACTGGAATTTCAAGGGTTTTGAGTGGAGCGGATGACGGGAGTCGAACCCGCCTTTAAAGCTTGGGAAGCTTTCGTTCTACCGATGAACTACATCCGCAAGGTGTGCCTTTTGGGCACGAGCCATTAGTCTAGCACGCAACGGATGCGTATGCGGACACAGACCGACATGCGATACCAATTTTCCGCAATATCACGGAGACTCAACCACGCGGCCGCTGCGAATAGTCGCGAGAATATCTGCCAGCCGAGCCGCCCGAATCATGCGCGAATCCATACTGCGTTCCAAATTGCGGCCCACCGGCACCAGCCATCGCAGAACGTCCGCCTTGCCGAATATCCGCCGCCGCAACGCCGCTCGTGGCATAGCCACCGGCCAAATATCCGGACTGCACGCCCTGCTGACGCATCTCCTGCCCCATCTGCATCAGCCGCGCAATGCGATCCGAGGTCGGCGGGTGCGTAGAAAACAGCTTGGAGAAACCTTCCGCCGAAAACGGACTGGCGATCATCATCGCAGCCACCGACTGCGTGCCGGCGGTCTTCTCCATCGGCATCGCGGCTGCGCCGCCGGAAATCTTGCTCAACGCGGAAGCGAGCGCTTCCGGATCCTCCGTCAACTTGGAACCGTCTTCGTCGGCGTCGTATTCGCGTGTGCGGGAGATTGCCATCTGTATCAGCGACGCTGCGATCGGCGCCAGAATCGCGCTCAGCAGCACACCCAGCAATCCCAAGCCGCCGGACGCCGAATCGTCGCGGTCGTCACGCGAACGGCCGCCGCCGAAATACATGAGCGAGTAGCCGAGGTACGAGATGACGGTGGCCATGGCGGAGGCGATTGCGGACGTCAGAATGTCGTGGTTGTAGACGTGCATGAGTTCGTGTCCGAGCACGCCGCGAATCTCACGTTCGTTAAGCGTCTGTAGGATGCCTTGCGTGCAGCAGACCGCCGCGTGTCGTTCGTTGCGCCCCGTCGCGAACGCGTTGGGGCTCATGGTGGGGGCGATGTAGATGCGCGGCATCGGCTTGCCTGCCTTCGCCGATAGCTCGCGGACGATCTTGTATAGTACGGGGGCTTCCTGCTCGCTCACCTGTCGAGCGTGCATGCTGGCGATCGCCAGTTTGTCGGAAAACCAGTAGGAGACGAACGTGGAGCCCAGGCCGATGAGAATGTAGTAGCCGAGCGTGCTTTGACTGGCGCCGGTCGCCCACCAGATGAGCATGATGACGCCCCACATCAACGCGAACAAAAGCGTTGTTTTCAAGCCATTGCAATGGCCGTGCACCTGCAATTTGCCGTTCATGGCCACCAGCCTAGGAATTCAGGCTGGGATTTTGCTGTATACAAGCTGAAGGGCGGATTTGCAACATCTAGAAACATGCCACGCAACGACGCTACAGCATCGGCCATAGACCTATCTGCGGCACGGCGAGAGTCACCCCAACTTAAAACGTATTACCCCCGCATATCCCCCGAATGCACTGCGTCAAGCGTGCCGATCAGGCTGGTCAGCAAATCGTTGCGGCCGCACGCGTTCGTCAGCACCGCCAGCACGTACGTGCCCGACTGCGACATCACCAGTCCGGCATCGTTCAGCGCGTACAAACCGCCTTCGCCGTTGATCCATCCGGCCTTCGTGTACACGGTGTCCGCATCGCCAAGGGCCACGTGGATGCAGGAGTTCAGCGAATTCGTCATGTCTCCGGACAGCCATTGCAGCGATTCGGGCGTGATGTTCTGCACCCCCGCCGTTTGCCCGGCGAACAGGAAACCGTATCCGGCGGTCCACAGTTTGGCCATGTCGCGCGCGGAGGTGAACAGGTACCCGCCGCGATCACCCATTCTGGAAGCCGCGCCCGCCTGTTCGGCCCACGTGTTGAAGCAGTCGAGGCCATACGTTTTGTACAGCCAGTCGTAAGACGCGTTGTCGGAATTGCGCAGGACGGTGTCGACCTTCTGGTGGACGGTGGCGGACTGCGCGTCAGCGGATTGGGCCACGCCGTTCAGGTCGACGGTGCCCGTTGAGAACAGCGATATCAGGTATGGCGCCTTCGCCGACGAGGCCGAATAGATCTGTGCATCGGCGTTGTATGCGATCGTGCGGCCGGTCGTGATGTCGGCGAGCACGAATGATGCGGTATATCCGTCGGCTTCGAAAGTGGCGATTTGAGACTGCACGGCGGCCTGCGAATCGGCGCTTAGCGTGAAGCCCTGCGTTGTGATCGTGGCGCTGCCCTCGACTGCGGAAATGCCGTCCAGCGCGACCTGCGTCGGCGACGAGACGGCTTGTGTCTGCGATTGCGGCGCGCTGTTTTTCTTAAGCGCGCCCGACGTGGAGGACGTTTCCGAAGACGTTCCCGAGGACACCGCTGCGTGGGCTTCCTCTTCGAGATGCACATCGACAAGACCCACGCCCATGGCGAAGCCGATCAGGCAGGCGATCAGCAGGCCCACGACGGACACGGAACAGCAGTACAGTGCCTTGCGCTTGACGTGTTTTCCAAAGTCCATGCCGACTTCACAACCTTAGATTTCAATGCCCGCATCCGTTTGCGATGATATTGCGCACCGCGTTTCACTGGGGTCAGCCTAGCGCATGGACCCGAACTTCGGGGGTAATAGGTCAAAACGACCGCGTACGTCCGATTCTGGAGAAACGGGCGGTTGTGCGATCGAAAACGCACGCTACGCGACCAGTCCGCCGAAAATCGACCACTAAAGCGGCAAAAACTAACGCCCTGCACGTCCGATTCAGAGGAATCGGACGTGCAGGGCGTTACTAGATTGCGTTAAAAGGCTTGGAGTTAGGGTGTCAGGAAGTCAGCACTCCCACCCTAATTCCAGCCGGCCCGATTCAGGCATGCGCCAGCGCGCGCATCTGCTCCGGGTCGATGACCTTCTTGTGCTCGCGGCCTTCCTTCGCGCCTTCGGCACGTTCGAACGCATCGACCTTCTTCCAGCCGGCGAAGTCGATCGGCTTGACACCGCGGGAAGCCAGCAGACGGTCGATGGATTCCGGATCGCGGTCAGCGGCCACGCGACCGCCTTCGGCGGCCTTGGACAGGTCCTCCAGCATGTTGGTGACGATGAGCAGCGCGTCGGACTTGGTGGATCCGATCAGGCCGACCGGACCACGCTTGGCCCAACCGGTGGCGTACAGACGCTCACGCACCTGCGCGCCCTCGCCGGAGGCCTCCGTGGTGATGCGGCCGTCGCCGTTCGCGTTGGCCAGGTGCGCGCGACGCTCGTCGTACGCGATGCCCGGCGCGGTGGCCGGCTTGTAGCCGATCGCATGGTACACGGCCTGCACCGGGTACTCTTCGAATTCGCCGGTGCGAGTCATCTTGCCGTCCGCGGAAGTCGTCGTCTTCTCCACGCGAATCGCCTTGACCTTGCCGTCCTCGCCCAGCACTTCGACCGGAGCGGAATTGAAGTGGATGTAGTACTTGCGATCCGCCGGGTTGCCTTCGAAATCGGTGTCGCCGTCGTCTTCCATGTCCTCGGCCATCTCGCGGATGGTGAACAGCTCCTCGACCATCTGACGGGTCAGCTTGTCCTTGCCGGCCTCCTCGATAGTGTCGTCGTCCAGATCGAAGTCGTCTTCGTTGATGATCAGCTGCACGCCCGGCAGCTTCTCCATTTCGCGCAGCTCCTGCACGGAGAACTTGGCCTGGGCCACGCCACGGCGGATGAACAGGTGCAGGGTCTTGGCCTTGTTGGCCTTGATGCCCTCGTACACGTTGTCCGGAATGTCGGTTTTGGCCTTGAGATCGTCGGCGTTGCGCATGAGCTCGCGCGCCACGTCCATGGCCACGTTGCCGCCGCCGATCACGGCGACCTCTTCGGCATCGAGCGGCCATTCGCGGGCGCCGGTCGGATAGCCGTCATACCATTCCACGAATTTCGCGGCGCCGTACACGCCGTCCAGATCCGATCCCGGCAGGCCGAGCGGCTTGTCCTCCACCGCGCCAGTAGCGAACAGCACCGCGTCGTAACGTTCCAGCAGCTCGTCAAGCGTCACGTCCTTGCCGAATTCCACGTCGCAGTACAGGTGGATGTCTGGGTTGTCGAGCGTCTTCTCGAGAGCGGATGCGATGAATTTGATGGAAGGGTGGTCGGGGGCCACGCCGTAGCGCACCAGGCCGAACGGCACCGGCAGCTTTTCGAACAGGTCGATGCGGGCCTTGGTGCCCAGTCCCAGCTCTTCGCCGAGCTTGCCCAGCTGGCGCAGGAAAATATCGGAAGAGTAGACGCCTGCGGGGCCGGCGCCGATTACAGCAATACGAAGTTCGTTGGTTTCGCTCATATGTTCCAGCCTAATATATTCCCTGCATTTCCAACAGGGGGCATACGGCACTTTCTTGCGATTCCCTTACTTGCCTCGCAACGCGCAGCCCGGCCCATGTGCCGGCGCAGGAGAACGTACAATCGCAGAAGATCACAATCGGTCCCTCACTAAAGAAGGTCCTTATCGTAAGAGGGTGGGCATATGCGCATTCACATCACGTATACCGGCGGCACCATCGGTATGGTCGAGTCACCGAACGGTCTGGTTCCGGGCGCCGATATGCGCGGCTGGCTGCGCCGGCTGATTGAGGACGCGCATCTGGACCCGAGCTTGTTCTCGTTCACCGAGCTGGACCCGCTGATCGATTCGTCGAACGCGACGCCCGACAATTGGCAGACGATGGCGGACGACCTGCGCGCGCACCGCGATGACGCCGACG
>OLXK01000416.1_pt1 | contig 42398 bp, 40 predicted proteins | sample 1674321 | NCBI WGS metagenome assembly OLXK01 (sample SAMEA103958162, study PRJEB25191) | human gut metagenome | reverse complement strand
AGGATTCGAACCTGCGGCCTCCGGGTTATGAGCCCGACGAGCTACCGAGCTGCTCTACTCCGCGATATGTGTTTTTCAAGTGCCTTTATAGTATATACTTTCGCAGTGCATTTGTCAATAGTTTTTTTGAAAAAAATTATAAAAACTGAATTTTTTATTTAATAAACACAAATACTAATTAAAAGGTGATGTAATGAATGAAATGTTAGCTAACAAAAAAAATAATTTGAACTCCAAAATACATGTAGAATTCAGCAACGATATTTTTGAAATTCCCTATGATGAAAACAAAAAAATATTCCAATTAAAATTTTATTTCAAAAACAATAAATATAAAATACAATTTTGGATTTCTTTTTGTATTGCAATTTTTAGTTGTTTTTTATTTTTATTTAATTATTTTACATCTCACCGTCAAGAACAAATTTCAAAAAAATTGCTTAATAATTATAACCTTACTACTTTATATCAAGAAGATTTATCTAATATTGAAAATTCATCTAATGCCATCCCATTTGTAATAGGAATGTTGCAAATTGATAAAATTAATCTGTGTTATCCAATTCTATCTGAAGTTTCAGACGACTTATTAAAAATATCTATTTGTAGATTTACTGGTCCAATGCCAAATGAAATAGGAAATTTATGTATTGTCGGTCACAATTATATAGATAATCGTTTTTTTAGTCGACTTAATGAATTGCAAATCAATGATCAAATAAACATTTATGATTTAAGTGGTAATAAAATGGTGTATCAAATATTTGAAAAGTATGAAGTGTTATATAACGACACAAATTGTATTAGTCAAAATACAGCAAATAAAAAGATTGTTACACTTATTACATGTAACAATTTAGATAACTTAAAAAGATTAATCATAAAAGCAAAATAAGAAGAGTGTTTAATCTCTTCTTATTTTTATTATTAAATATTTCTATAATCTTTTACTTTTTTATACGCATAAATTGCAGATAATATACATACTGCTATAAATATAAATAATGTTGTATCTTCTGCAACGCCTGTTTGAGGTAATTTATTCTCAGCAGAGGTATCAGTGTTAGCATTTAATACTGCGTTATTATTAGTATTTTCATTATTATTTGTATTTTCATTATTATTTGCTTGATTGTTATCTGTATTACTATTATTTAAATCTTCGTTTGTCTCTATAACAGGTAGTCCTTCTTCATTTGATGCATATACAACTGGTGCAATTGCCATAATAATCATAACGATTGCTATAAATATTAACATAATTTTTCTATTTTTCATAATCCTCAATCTCCTTTTTCTTTAGATAATATTTTGCTTACTATAGTATTTACCCTATTTAAAAATATTATACATCTCTCATACATATATATTTTATACTCATATTCAATAATAGTCAAGCTATTTTGCAAAATTTTGTCATTTTTTTTGATTTTATACATTAAATCTAAATAAAACAACATCTCCATCTTGCATAACATATTCTTTTCCTTCTGATCTCATTAGTCCTTTTTCTTTTACAGAATTTATAGATCCCTCTCTTATTAAATCATCATACGAAACAATTTCTGCACGTATAAATCCTCTTTCAATGTCACTATGTATTTTTCCTGCAGCTTGAGGTGCTTTAGTACCTTTTTTTATTGTCCATGCTCTTACTTCTGGTTCTCCAGCTGTTAAGAATGACATTAATCCAAGTAAATCATAACTTGCTTTAATAACTTTATCTAATCCTGATTCCTTAAGTCCCAAAGCTTCTAGCATTTCTTTTTCTTCGTCGTCAGTCAAACTTGCCAATTCTTCTTCAATTTTTACGCAAAGAGCTATTACTTCTGCTCCTTGTTCTTTTGCATATTCCTTTACAAGCTTTACTTTTTCATCATTTTCAGCATTATTTAATTGTTCTTCCGAAACATTTGCGACATATAAAATCGGTTTCATTGTAAGCAAAAATGCATCTTTTATAATTTCTTTTTCTTCTTCTGTAAAAGCAATAGTTTGTGCTAGCTTGCCTTCTTCTAATACTTTCTTTATCTTCTCAAAAACATCAAGTTCTTCTTGATATTTTTTGTCTGCTTTTATTTTCTTTTTAGCATTATCTATTCTTTTATCAACGGTTTCTATATCTGCAAATATAAGTTCTAAGTTAATAGTTTCAATATCACGTATTGGATTTATACTTCCATCTACATGAACAATATTAGAGTCTTCAAAACATCTAACAACTTCAACAATACTATCAACCTCACGTATATGTGATAAGAATTTATTTCCTAGTCCTTCCCCATGACTTGCTCCTTTTACAAGCCCTGCTATATCAACAAATTCAATAACTGCAGGTGTTACTTTTTGTGGATTATAAATTTCAGCTAATTTATTTAGCCTTTCGTCTGGCACCGCCACTACACCAACATTAGGCTCAATTGTACAAAATGGATAATTTGCACATTCAGCTCCAGCTTTAGTTATTGCATTAAATAATGTACTTTTACCTACGTTGGGTAACCCAACTATTCCCATTTTCATTTAGAGTGCTTCCTCCTATTACTAATATTCTTATTTGCAATAAAAAATTGAATAATTATTCATTATTCAGTTTATTTTTTATATAAAGACTTTGGAGCCTTTGTCGTAGTTATTTACAACTTTTTCTCGTTTAACGATTGATATAGAAATCAATCAATTTATTAAAGTATATCATATTTTTAATAAATTACAACAGATTTTACAATAAAAATATAAAAACCCCAGAGAACATTACGTCCTCCAGGGCCAAACGACCTGTTTGTGGGTGGGTGGGAGCTTACTTCTGCAGATCCATGTAGCAGAGAGCTGCCGCTCTACTGTCGTACAAAGGATTGTGAGTGCCACCAGCCTCAGGCTGCGGAACGATGATACCATGGTTAGCATTGTAGGTGTCTACAGAAGTACAGTCAAAACCTGACTGCTTCAAACAACCTGCAATGTCAAGCCAAGGATATGCTCCGTCCCATTTACCAATGAAGCCTTTATCGTGCATATCAAGAATTACACGAGCTTCGACAGGGCAACCCATGTGGAAGATAACATCAGCGTCTGCTTTGTTGTTCATAAAGAACTCAGCAAATGCCTTAAGCATCTCCTCATAAGAAGTATGGGTTTCTTCCATGTCTTCCATCTGAGGCAGAACATTCTCCTTAACCCAGCCGTCAACCTGTCCACTGATAGGGCATCTTGCATAAAACTTTTTGCTTTCAACACCGTCTTCATAAACAACAGCACCAATTGCAAATCCGATACCCCATAGACCGTTTGTTTCAACGTCCCAACTAAATACTTTTGCCATAATTTTTTCCTCCTGAAATAATGATTTATTGGAATTTGCTACTTATTGTAGCTTACATATATAATTATACCACTTTATGTTAATTTTGTCAAATTCATTACAAACTTTTATTTATTTCAGATATTGCAATTCAATAATTTTTATACACTATTCACTAAATACATTACCACCTTATTTTGCTCTTCTTTTGAATATTCTGTTATTCTTGCTGTTAAAAACATTATAAGCTTATTATTATAAATTCCATAAAAGCTCATAATATAACTACTATCTAATTTCTTTAATTGGCTATCTATTCTTTCAAAAATTTCTTTTTTATTATAACTAGTATTTATATAATTACTTGAAAATACTGATATTCCAAGTTTTAATTTATCTATAATGTTCATATCACTAATATATTTTATTAATTCATTTACTTCCATTTATAATTCCTCCTTCAATTTTATTATTTTTTAATTGTCCATTTATCTGATTTTTCTTTATTTTTGTCTTTTTCTGTGACTTCTTCTTTTGGTTTTACTTTCCTTAATGCATTTGTTGCAATTTCAAAATCATCATCAGAAAATACTCCAGCTTTATACAAATCCTCTGAAACATACTTATATTGCTCATCTTTATCAAAAGCTATTTTATTGTGAAATCTATTCATTATGCCATACCAAAAATTTTTAAATTTTTGTAGACTCTCCTTAATTTTCTCTTTTTCAGCTTGTACTTTATTTATTATTTTGTCTTTTGTAGTTATTTCTTCTTTTAAAGATTTAATTTCATTATCTTTCTGGCTTAATTGATATTTTAATGAAGCATTTTCCTTTTCTATTTCATTATAACTATGTTCCACCTCTTTAATCATAATATTTAAATCATTCACAGAACTTACTGATTTAGCTGTATCTTGTACTTCGTCAATAAGCTTTTTGATTTCATTTATATTGTCATTTGAAATAACACTATTATTTTTATTAATTAAAGTGGGCTTTAAATTCTCCAACATTTCTTTAACTTTATTAGAAGAAGTATAAACATTATTTGTTTTCTCATTAGCTTTTTTCAATTTCAAATTAAATTTATCATAATTATTTTTTATTGCTTTGTAATTAGTCATTTCTTTTACATTTATATCTTGATTTCTTCCTTTTTGTTTTTCTTTTAATCTCATATCATTGTTGTAAACTTTGTTAAATGATTTTATACAAGCAATTCTCATTTTATCTTGTATTTCAGCAAGTGACTCTTTAGTAAATAATTTTGTTTTTCCAACTTGCTTTTTCATTCCTCGATTGCAATTTTCTATAACAGGTACACCAACTATATGCATATGAGGAGAAGTTTCATCAAAATGAATAGTCGCATTTGCTAATTTAAACGTTGGTACAATTGTATTTAAATCTGCAATTTGTTCTGCAAATACATCTACCATTTTAAATCTATATTCATCATTTTTATCTTGCCAAAAATCCATATCTCCAAGTTCAATTATAATTTCACATGCAATATCATTTTGAGAAGCACATACTTTTTCAAAGTAATTATCAATCTTTCTATCATTTCTAGTCTGCTTATTATTGTATTCAATTCGTGACTGCTCAAATTCTTCTATATACAAATTATGAACATCATTTACAATATCATCTGTACCATAAATTGTTTTAATTAAATCTCTTTCATTATCATAATCTCGTAAATTATGCTTATTTACATCTGACAAATCTTTTGCATTTTGAATTGCATTATTAGATAGAGAAGTAGTACCAGATATATTTTCTTTTGCAACTTTTTTTGCTACTTTACTTTTATTTTTATCACTACCCAAGTGAAAAGAATATGATAATTCTTCAGCCAATAAAAACACCTCCTCGAAATTTCTTCGTAGCACAGGACTTTGACGAAGTCATAAGTCCTAACCCCCTATGAGTTTAGACGTGCCATCTAAACTCGGGGGCTCTGCGAGGCAAATCAATTTGAAATGCCTTTCAAATTGATACAAAAATATCTACCTAAATTTTGTTTTCTACAAAACAAATTCATTCATCTATTTTTGAAAATGTTGCCTAAACAGATTTCATCTTTTGTGCATAGCAACATTTTATTTTTCTTCTGTATTTTCTTCGGAGAATTTTACTGGCTTTACACCTATCGAAATAGGTGTCGGGTCTTTCATATAAATTACACTATCATTACTTTCATCTGGAATATAATCAAATGCAGTATCTATATCTTGCATTTCAAATCTATCTTCTTCATCAATATACAAAATTCCAAATTGATATGTTTCCATTTTATTATCTGGATCAAGTTTGTAATAATCTTCTAAAGGAAACACTCTAACAATAGCACTATTATCTTCAACAAAATCAAAGTAAAACACTTGGTCTTTTACATAGTATGTTGCTTCCATATATCTAACATCATAGTATTGCCTTAATCTCATAATTATTTCTCCATATTCTTCTTCTGGAAGGTAATTACTAAATCTAACATTTCCTAGCACATTGCCAAGTATCATAGGTTTAAGTGTATCAATATAACCATTATCATATAATTCTTGACAAGGCTTACAAATTGACTCTCTGAAATTAATTTGTTTTACTGCTATTACTTCACCTAACATATCAAGTTCTATATCATCTACATATTTCATAATTAATTCAGCTTGTTCTTCTCGTGTATAATCTTTCCAAGTTTTAGTTCTTTCTTGATATTCTTTATTAAGTTTTAGTTTATTAAAAAAATCAATATCTCTTTTTAATAAAATATCTTTTGGGGTAAATCTAAATTCTTCGGAACAATCGGTAGTTGCTAGTTCGTTTTCTAATTCTTTAATAGCATTTTCAACAACTTTTCTTTCCGAATTATATACATCTAAATCAAAAGCACCATTAATATATGCCTTTCTAATTCGTTCTAGTTTATCGTTTTGCTTTTTAATCTCTTTTTCTAGTTGTTCTTTAGGCTCATCAAATTTTTGCTTTATCATAGGCAAGAAGAACTGATTTACAACAGAATCATATTCAGTTAATTCATCTATAAACTGGCTGAAGTAGTCTGTTATTACATTTTCTTTAAATTCAATCTTACAATCATGGCAATAGTAATAAAAATATGCTTTTCCGTTTTTCTTTGTTGTTGCTTTACCACCTAAAATTCTATTACATTTTGGGCACTTAAGTTTTTGTAAGTATAAGTAGGTTAAAGTTCTTTTATAACTTCTAGAATTCTTTTTCTTTTGTACTTGGCAATCTTCCCACATTTCTTTTGATATAAGAGACTCTACAACATTTTCATAGTAAGTTGGATGTTTAGTGCTTTTTCCATGAACATAATCGCCTTTGTATATTTCGTTTTCTATAATTCCTACAATAGTTGAATCTCTCCAGTTAGTTTTTCCTAATACTTTTTCACTATTAAAGATATTACTTATTGTTTTATAAGAATTTCCATTGTAATATAAATCGTATATTCTAATTACAATATCTTTTGTTGCATAATCTATAACTAATTTTTTATCCTTTCGTTTATAACCTAACGGGTCTTTTCCAGGTATATGACCTTCTTTAATTGCTCCAACAAGTCCTATTTTAGTTCTTTCACTTGTTCTTTCAATTTCATTTTGACTAACACTCATTAGTAATCTTGAAATCATTTTACCGTTAGCATTAGTTGTATTTACTTCATCATTTACACAATCTATATAGGCATCGTTTTCTTCTAAAAATGTTATTAAATCTTCCCAGTCATAAACACTTCTAGTTATTCTGTCTAATTTTAAGGCGACAATAGTATTTATTCTTTTTGATTTAATATCATTTTGTAATCTTTCATATTCTGGTCTATAATTTCCTCTTTTAGCACTTATACCTTCATCAGTATAATAATCAACAATTTCATAATTCTTTAATTTACAAAATAGTTCTAATCTTTCTTTTTGTTCAGGCAGACTAAAACCGTTCGCGAGCCTGATCATCGGTTGAAACTCTTAAGTATAATCCACATTTTTTCTTTTCATCGTTCACTTGTAAAACCTCCATTCTTGAAAATTTATATAAATATAAAGAAAAGAGGCACAATAGCGCTCAAAACTACTATTGACACCTCTTTGCATTAAATATATCTATTGTTAAATACAATTTGTTTAAAATCATATACAATCTCTCCTAATAAACATAATAATTTTACTAGCAACATTATATCACGATTTTTAGAAATGTCAAACCCTTGCTACATAATAGTTTTAAGATATTCTTCTAATTCTGATAATTTTATCTTTTTAGTCAAATTAGAAATGTAAACATCATTTGAATAATTAAATACTAAAAAGGTATAGTTTTTAATTATTAATCTATGTGGTTCGATATAGGACAAATTAGTTTTATCTAATTTTCTGATACTCCCATTTATAAAAGTAGGAGTTACTTTAGCAAACTCACATATAAACTCAAGCCTTTGTTTTAAGTTTTCTTCAAATTGTAATTCTTCTTTAATTATCTTCATAAAACACCATCCTTCCTTGATGGCGATTTTTTCTAAAAAGAAAAAATCAACCAGATTATTTCTGATTGATTTCATATCTACTGTTCAAAATACGGAACTAATATTTTCTATAGCTCAATCTTCGCTAAGAAAATTTAAGTTTCGCATACTTATCCTCTATGTCAGTTCTATCGTTTTCAACTCTGAACTTCCAAGAGTATAAGCAAGTTCGAACAGATTCGTTAATGGAGCTTCCAGCCGGAATCGAACCGGCGACCCCAGCCTTACCATGGCTGTGCTCTACCTACTGAGCTATAGAAGCATTTGTGTCAAGAAACTTGTTCTTGACTTATTTAGAATTGTTCATTTGGTATTTCTTTAGTTGCTTTTTTGCGTATTCTTTGAATTGCATTATCAACAGATTTAACTGGAGTATTTAATTTTTCTGCAATTTGTCCATAACTTTGACCTTGCACATAAAAATTTAATACTTGTTTTTCAAAACTACTTAAAGATTTATCAATAGCATTTTCTATAATTTTATAATATTCCTTTTGAGTAATTGTATCTAAAGGATCTTCTATCAAGTTCGTATTTAATATTTCAATCAAATCAGCTTCATTCTTGTCGTTTATATCGTTATTATCATAAGCATTCATATTAAGAGACAAATAAGAATTAAGTGGCATGTGCTTTTGTCTATTTGAACTCTTTATAGCTGTAATTAATTGTCTTTCAATGCACATATTGGCAAAATTTTTAAAAGAACTTTGTTTATTGGTTTGATAATTTTTTATTGCTTTAAACAATCCAATTAGTCCTTCTTGTACAATATCTTCTCTTTCTGCACCTATTATATAGTACTTACTTACTTTCATATTGACTAAACTTTTATAGCGATTTATAAGGTGCTCTAGTGCATATTTATTACCAGACTTAATAATATCTATTAAGTCTTCATCACTAGTTTCCGCATATTTTATGTCTGAAGAATAATATACATTTGCATCACTCATCTGTTATAAGCTACCTCCTATGTTGTAGTTGCCTCTATGTTTGTATTATATCCACTTACATTTTTCCTGTCAATAGAAAACTATCAAAAAGTTGATATTTTAAGGATCTTGTGCTAAAATTTGAATACAAAATTGAAAGGAAGTATAAAAATGGCTTTTGATGGTTTAGTTTTAAATGCTGTATCTAATGAATTGGCTTGTCTTATCGGTGGAAAATTACAAAAAATTTATGAGCCAGATGAAAACGAAATTTTATTAAGCATATACTGTAATGGTATACAATATGCTTTATCTATCAATATTTCTTCAAATCTCTATTCAGTATACTTGACTCAAAACAAGAAAATAAATCCTTTAGTGGCTCCTAACTTTTGTATGTTACTTAGAAAGCATTTGATAAATTATAAAATTTCTAATATATATACTTTAGGATTAGAGAGAATTCTAATAATTGATTTTATAGGTAAAGATGAAAATAATACATCTATTGTAAAAAAGATGGTTATAGAACTTATGGGAAAATACAGTAATATTCTTTTGTTAGATGAAAATGATATTATTATAGATTCGTTTAAACATTTTTCTACAAATAATGGAGCAAGTAGAAATATTTTACCCAAACATAAATATTCTTCTCCATCTTCTAACAAAATTGATATTAGTAACTTTGAAGAATTAATAAATAATTTAGATGATTCTTGCATAATAGATTTCTTTTGTAATAATTTCATCGGCCTTAGCAAAACCTCAGTAAAGCAATTAATTGCAGAAAAAAACATTTCTACTAGTTTAGATAATTACACTTTATTGGCAAATTATTTATTAGAATTACAAAATAATATAAAAAATTCACATATCAAATGCATTAGTGTTGAAAATAATGATTATGCTTTAACTTATAGTCAATCTATTATTCCATTACAAGTTAACACATTTTTAGATAATTATTATAACAATAAACAAGAAAATGAACAATTTTTATCATACAAAAACACATTATTAAGTTCGATCGTTTCCAAATTAAAAAAATTGTCTAAAAAACTTTCTAATATTAATGAAAAATTAGAAGAATGTTCTCAAATGGAAAAATACAAATTGTATGGTGAACTTATAACTAGCAATCTATATCAGATTTCTAAACAACGTTTAAGCCACATTGAACTTTTAAATTATTATGATGGTACTACTATTGATATTCCTTTAGATATTTCACTTTATCCAAATGATAATGCAAAGAAATATTTTAAAAAATATAATAAGTTAAAGGCTACTAATGATATTGTCCAGATTCAAAAAATAGAATTAGAAAAAGAAATTAATTATCTAGAAAGTATAGTTTATGAAATTGAAGTTTCAACATGTATTTCTGATATTTATGCTATATCAGATGAAGTTAAATCTTCATTTTCTTTACAAAGTAAGAAAAAGCAAAAAAATAGAACTTCGCCTTCTAAATCTAGTAATAATTTAACACTACCAATCAAATATAATATAAATGGCTTTAATATTTTAGTTGGAAAAAACAACAAACAAAATGATGAATTAACTTTTAAAATAGCTAATAAAGATGACCTTTGGTTTCATGTTAAAGACTTCCATGGTAGTCATACAATTTTACAAACAAATGGTGCAACTCCCTCTCAGGAAATTTTAAACAAATGTGCTGCTATTGCTGCTTTTTATAGTCAAGCTTCTAATTCATCTAATGTTCCTGTAGATTATACTTTAATTAAGTATGTAAAAAAAGTCAAAAATTCAAAACCAGGTATGGTAATATATACAAATCAAGAAACTATTAATGTACAACCTAATAGTTTTAATGATTTTCAAATAAATTCAAAACAAATAGAATAAGGCCACTGCTTTTCAGCAATGGCCTTTACCTGTTGGCTCTATAATTATATAGAGCCAACTGTGGAGGTTGTTCGTGTTAAAGTTTCACTCCTTCAACACGAACCTCTTCAACCCCGAAAAGCATCCGGAGTTGATTGCCCAACTTTGGGCTTATGGTTGCTGCTCGGGTTTCAAACCCGATATTCAGACAGCTTACGCCGTCCGAATCAACCATGATCGAGCCACCGCCCCAATAGCGGTAGCCATAGGTTTTAACCATCTCACAGATGGTTTTTTCTTCGTCTTCTGTTAAAGCCCTAAGGCTTTTTACCTCAATCATAAGAGAAACCTCCAATTTCTATTAGGATAAATATATTATATCACTTTTTCTAACAAATGTCAAAAATCCATTTTGTTTACTAAATTCAATCATTGTTAATTCCTGTTTTATATTCAATTTCTTCCATGTGAGGAAACATTTCTTTTACTCTTTTAAATGTAATCATCGAATGTCTTGGTTGCGGATTTTTGTCATGTACAGTTAGTAGTTGTTGTGTATAGCAATTCTCAGATGTTTTAAAAAGCAAATATCTATTTCTAACATAAGTAAAATAGATTTGATATCCATCTTCTAAATTTTTATAAAATTCTTCAAAAGTATATTTTCCATCCATATAATTTATTCCTTTACATCATAGTTAGTCTTTTATAGCATTGTTATAAACTCTTCTTCTGAAATTATTGTTATACCAAGTTCTTGAGCTTTTTTTAGCTTACTTCCCGCATCTTCTCCTGCTAAAACATAGTCTGTTTTCTTTGATACTGATGATGATGTTTTTCCTCCCATTTTTTCAATTATTTCACTAGCTTCTTCTCTCGAATAATGTTCTAAGCTTCCTGTTAATACAAATGTTTTTCCCGCAAATTTTTCATCTTCATTTTCTTGTATTTCTGCTTTCATATTCACATTTGCTTGTTTTAATTTGTTTATTAAGTCTATAGTTTGATCTTGTCTAAAGAATTCATAAATTGTATTTGCAGTTATTTCGCCTACATCCTCTATCATTCTCAATTCTTCATAAGTTGCCACAATTAATTTATCCATGTCTTTAAAATATCTTGCTAATGTTTTTGCCAGTTTTACACCTACATGTCTAATTCCAAGTGAATTTATTACTCTGTATAAGTCTCTTTTTTTGCTTTCTTCAATTGCATTTATTAGATTTTGCGCAAATTTTTTACCATTTTTCTTTAAAGATGCAACATCATCTATAGTTAACTTATATATATCTGCAATATTAGATATTAGTTTTCTTTCAATCAGCTCGCCAATAATTGCCTCTCCAAGACCATCTATATCCATTGCATCTTTTGATGCAAAATGAATGATACTTCTATATAATTTAGCTGGGCATTCAATTCCTATACATCTAACAACTGCTTCTCCTTCTTCTCGTACAGCCTCAGCGCCACACACAGGACATATTCTTGGCATCTCAAAGATTTTTTCTGTTCCATCTCTTTTATCTTTATTTACTCCAACTACTTCTGGAATAACATCTCCAGCCTTTTGAATTATAACTCTATCACCAATTCTAATATCATTCTGCTTAATATAATCTTCATTGTGAAGAGTAGTTTTTGAAATTTTAGAACCTGCCACATATACTGGATCTAAAATAGCCATCGGGGTAATTGCTCCTGTCCTTCCAACTTGACAAACAATATCTTTTAATAATGTTTCTTTTTTCTCAGGAGGATATTTATAAGCCACTGCCCATCTTGGTGTTTTATATGTTGTACCTACTTTTTCTCTTAGTTCTAAATCATTAACTTTTACAACTGCACCATCTATTCCAAAATCTAAGCCATTTCGCATTTCACCTATTTTGTTTATTGCATCTCTAACTTCTTGCATATTTTTACACAAGATTTTTACAGGATTAACGTTAAATCCTAAACGTTCTAGATATAATAAGCTCTCATAGTGTGTTTTAAATGTAATATCATCACATTTTTGAACATTGAACACATAAATATCTAATGGTCTTGATGCTGTTATTTTACTATCTAACTGTCTTAGTGAACCTGCTGCAGCATTTCTAGCATTTGCAAATTGTTCTTGTTCTTCTAATAGCCTGTCCTCATTTAATTTATCAAAATCTGTTTTTCCAATAAAAACCTCTCCACGTACAGTTATAGATATTGGTTCTTTCAATTCTTTTGGTACATGTTTTATTGTAGAGATATTTTGAGTTACATCTTCACCTACTATTCCATTACCACGAGTTGCTCCTCTATATAACTTTCCGTTTCTATATTCAATTGCTGAAGAAAGTCCATCTATTTTTGTTTCCACTACATAGTCTAACGGCCTTGAAAACTCAATTGCAGCTTTTTGCATTCTTTGGTCAAATTCTTCAACTTCTTCAAATGTAAATACATCTTGAAGGCTTTGCAAAGGCACTTCATGTGTTACCTTTTCAAAGCCTTTCTTTATAGCTCCTGTTCCAACTCTTTGTGTTGGTGAATCTTCAGTTATTAATTCTGGGTATTCTTTTTCTATTTGTTTAAGTTCTCTCATAAGCATATCATACTCATAATCGCTAACTACTTGTTCATCATCAAAATATTTCTTTGTATAGTATTGTAATAAAGGTCTTAACTCTTCTGCTCTTTTTTTCGCTTGTTCAAAATTCATAAATTTACCTCTTCTTTACATTGAGCCTTTAAATAGCTCTTTTCCATTTTTTACATATTCCCATCCTGAGAATATTGTAGCTACTACTGATACACTCATTATTAAAGTAACTAGTAGATTTATTATGAAGTTATATCCTGATAAATTTCCATTAAAGATTGTTGCGTATGGATTTGGGTCTAAAAAGGCTAAGATAACTGCAATCATTTGTGTCACTGTTTTTAATTTTCCCCAAACATTTGCTGCTATTACATTTCCATCTTTTTGTACTGCCACAAGTCTATATCCTGAAACTATAAATTCTCTAAATATTACTATTATTGGAATCCATGCAGGTAAATGTCCAAATTCCACTAACATAATCATCGCTGCTATGACAACTATTTTGTCTGCAATAGGATCCAAAAATTTTCCAAATGTTGTTATTTGATTTCTTGATCTTGCAATATATCCATCTAATTTATCTGTTATTGCTGCTATTATAAATATCAGATCAATTAATAAATACGTAATTGGTATTCCACATACTTCTCCTTGTATATTAAAAAACGGAATTATAACCATTATTGGTACTAAAATAATTCTCAATATTGTTAATTTATTTGGCAAATTCATTTTTTCCTCCTTGAACGTAAAATTTAAAAAAATGTACTAATTTTCTTAGTACATTATATAATATTTATCAATAAAAAATAAATAGGTGCTTTAAAATTTTATATAAAATATTTATGCTCTTGGATGTGCTTTTTGATATATATCTTTAAGTCCTGAGTCTTGAAATTGCATATAAACTTGTGTTGAAGATATGTCTGAGTGTCCAAGCATTGTTTGAATAGCTTTTAAGTCAGCACCATTTTGCAACAAATGTGTTGCAAATGAATGTCTTAGCACATGTGGAGTAATGTCTTTTGTTATGTGTGCTTGTTCTTTATAATATTTTACTATTTTCCAGAATCCTTGTCTTGTTAATCTTTTTCCATTAACATTTACAAATAATGCTTTTTCTCTTTCATTTTTTATTAATATAGGTCTTGCATCTTCAATATATTCTTTTAATGCACTTAAAGATAATGAACCTAATGGAATGTTTCTTTGTTTTGCTCCTGTTCTACAAATTACATATCCTTCTTCTATATTAACATTTTCTATATTTAAATTAATAATTTCTGTAACTCTCATTCCTGTTGCATAAGCAAATTCCAACATTGCTTTGTCTCTTGTTCCCTTCAAGTCAACGTCTTTAGGTTGTTCTAATAATAATTCAACTTCTTGTGCTGTAAGCACACTTGGAATTCTTTTTTCAACTTTTGGTGACTGTACGTCTTCTGTTGGGTCATTTTTTATTTTTCTATTTCTAATTAAGAATTGATAAAAAGATCTAATAGATGCTAAATTTCTAGATATAGTAGATGATTTTTTTCCTACTTTTTTTAAATAATTTAGATAGGTTTTTATGTCTTCTTTTGAAACTTTTGTATAATTTATTTGATTTTCTTCTATATAATTTTGGTATTGTATAATATCTCTTTTGTATGATTGAAGTGTATTATCTGATAATTTTTTTTCGTTTTGTAAAAATTCTAAAAAAAGTTTAATTTGTTTTTCCATTCTTAGCTCCCCTATCTTGTATTTTAAATCTTTTAGAACATATTATGTCGATTTACATAAGTTATATCAAAATAATTCATAATTGTAAATAGATTTAAAGAATTTTCTTTAAGTTTTACAAATCATAATTTTGTTATAATCAAAAGTAATAAATTTGTCGATAAATATGCTTCTATAATTGACGCTATACAAATTACAATAAATATTATTATTGAAAATATGGTATGTCTTATCAGTTCAAATTTTATATTTTCTTTTCTTTTATCTTTTGTAATTGATTTGTATAGTTTCATTCCACTAACTGCAAGTGCAATTATGCTTGGTATATATATGAGATTTTGTAATAACATACTAGTTGCAATAAAAATTATTCCCTTCCAATTACCTAACGTACTAATAATCATTGAGATTGTATATCCAACGCAAAATCCCTTTGCTGTTACTATTCCAATTACTATTGGTATTCCTACAACCGTTGACCCTGTAAACCACATAGTAAAAGCTATTATTGAATTATTTGCTAACGATAATTTTAAAAGTTCTGTACTTTCAACTTTTTGATTATCTTTTAAAGTACCGTATAGATTTTGTTAAATAATCTTGTGCAACTTGTTTTTGGCTTTTATCTAAATTATTTACAAATATAACTCCTAAAACAATTCCTATTAGCATTATTATTGAAACAATCATGTAGTATTTTAAATTTTCTCTTAAATGTTCTTCAATGATTTCTTTTATTTTAAAAGATTTCTTATGTATTTTCCTCATTCTTATCCTCATTTCATTGTCTGTATTTTTATACATAATGTCTATTCAATAAAATGATTTTTAGAACTTGGTTATATTAACCTACTGTTAATTTACCATATACGCCTCCGCCTCCGGCTTGAATATTAGCTTTTCCTTCTCTTGCTGCAATTATCATTTTTGCAACCTTTTCTCCAACTACAGCTTCAATATCATCTTCTGATAATTTGTGTAAAATATTCATTTCCGTTTCAAAGTTGTTTAATAATTTATCTATTGTTTTGCTTCCTAATCCAGGAATAAATGTTAATGGTACTTGGTAAATATATGGTGGCCTATTTGCCGGGCTTATACTCTTTTCTTTGTCTCTAATAGCTACTATTCTGTCCAGCACACCCATTGTAATGTTTGTTCCGTGACATTCAGGACATTCAAATATTGGTGGCATTCCTTCTATAGGTTTATCACACTTTTCGCAATATGTTCTGTGATATTTTCCTAGTTTTGGATCAAGTCCATAATTACAAACAATTTTTCTTCCATCTTCATTTTTTAAAGCTTTTAGCAATTCTTTAAATGATATATCATCTACAAGTATTTTATTATACTCTCTCGCGATCTTAGGTAAAGAATGTGCATCAGAATTTGTAACAAAAGTTCTTGTTTCAAGTTCTGATATTTGGTCAGCTAGTTCTGTATCAGCGCTAAGTCCTAGCTCTATAGCAAATATTTTGTTAAATTTTTCCTTAAATATTCTTTCTAATCTGCTTGTACAATTTCCATAAAAACTTTTATGTGGTGTAAATGCATGAGCAGGTATTAATACTCCATTATATTTTTCTACAATATCAATTAATTCATAAGCAGACAAACATGCTCTTTGAGAACTTAATGTTATATTCTTTATATATTTGCTCATTTCCTTTGAGAATCCTTTAATGTCCTCTAGTTTAGGAAAGTAGCATAAGTTATGTGCACTTCCGGTTTTTCCATCATCATTTATTTCAGATGTCTCTATTTCGCTACCTAAAATTATACATACTTTATCTTTATATATAATTCCTCCATCCTTGATTTCATATGCTTCTCCAGTTTTTAAAAAGTTTTCAATATCTTCAATAACATAAGGAGAAGCACAATCTATAATTCCAACTATTTGTATTCCTTTTCTTTCAGCACATTCTTTTGCAATATTTGCAAAATTCAAACTTCTTGCAGCTGTTATTTTTATAGGTTTTCCATTTTCACTTCTACCTATATGTACATGTAAATCGGCAAACATTTCTTGCATTTTCAATACCTCCATTTTAATTTAAAATTTACTCAAAAAAAGATTGGTATATACAGCCAATCTCTTTTTTTAGCTATTTTATCTTAAGTAACCTTCATTTCTCATTTTACGATTCATCTCATCACGTATATCATCTCCTGTCACAATTGTATTACTTCCATTTGTATTACTTCCATTTGTATTACTTCCATTTTGTGAAGGTACAATTGGTTCTTTTTCTACTGAATTAGCTTGAATAGCTTGTTTTGTTATTCTATAAATTAATACCGTAGCTTTTATAGCTTGAGCATCATCATCTATCATAGGATCCTTTATTCTATCAGCAGCATCTTGAATAACTGGTTTTAATTGCCTCATACCAACACCTCCTGCATTTCTGTAACAAATTGTTTGAATTTCTGCAAATATCTATTGTTCTTGTCCTTTAAGTTTCTATATTCTAATAATACTAATGCCTCATCTACTTTAAATGCAATTCTCTCTGGTCTGTCTAAAAGCATACCACCAAAATTATCAACTAATTCTAATACATCACTTTCATTTTCTCTTGGTAGACTTCCACTATATCTATTAACCTCTTCACAGATTTTGCAAAATCTATTTGAAAATCCTAAAGTTGACAAATATTCGGCTCCATTTTTAGCATATGCCTTTATTTGCTCCAAATCTTGTGGTCCATTATTTTTTTTACAATTGCATAACAAACAAGCAGTCACAATAAGATTTTTATCTAAACCAATATCTGTATTATCTAAAAATGTTTTAGCTAAGTATGTTTTAAATACAACTGATTTGTCAAAAAATATTCCTGTTTTTTGCTTTAGGTAATGCATTATTTCCATCTTTTTTATCCAATCTTTTTCAGATAAAATGTAATCTGCAAAAGTTTCCATGTAACTTACTCCCCTTTTAATGGAATTTTCTTGAGTAATTAAAATTCTTCTTCTAGAATAGATTATATGTTAAATTATTCCTTAATTCAATATTGTTACATAAATGTAATATAATTGTAAAACTGCTGTAACAAAAAGATAATGTTAAAAATTTAACATTATCTTTTCTATCACATTTTTTATTTGCTCTTCTAATTTTTCATTATTAACAATTGTGTACTCACAATTTTCAGTATAAAATTCATTTGGATGTTGCGCTCCAAGCCTTGCAACAGCATGTTTCCTATCAATTTTATCTCTTTCTATAATTCTTTGTATTTGTATTTCTTTGTCTTCAGAAACTACCGCTATAGTAGTATCACACAATTTTTTCATATCTGCTTCTATAAGTAAAGGAGCATCAATAGTAATTATTTTATTATTGCTATTTTTTATTTCTTTTTCTATTTCTTTTTTTATATATTTAAAAGTAATTTGATTTAATTCCTGTCTTTTTTGTTTGCTTGAATAAATTATATTTGCAAGTTTTCTTCTATTCAAGTCTCCATTTTCTGTTAAAACATTATTTCCAAATCTCTGAATGATTTCATTTAGATACTCTGTTCCCTTTTCTGATAACTTTCGAGCTATTTTGTCAGCAGTAATAGTCTTTGAATTGTATGTTTTTTCTATCATTTCACATACAGTACTTTTTCCTGCTCCAGAGCTTCCTGTAATTCCTATAATCATATATTATTTTACCTCTTTCAAATCTGATGGTGTTACAATTTTATTAGTATAATCCAAGTTTGACCATGAATCTTTTTCATACCCTAATGTATACACATTTGTAGCATAAATGTCTGTTTCTAGCATTTCTTTCAAAACTTTATTTCTTGTTGTTTCCATAAACTCTTTAACTGATGTTACTAAATTGATTTTTGGGTTCTTAGATTTTATCTCTGAAATTAGTTTCTTACCTCTTTCACTATATCCTAATATTCTTGTATATGGCACAGTCTTCCTTGCTGTCTCCATCATTTTTTTATCTATTCCAAGCAAAGCATATATTAAAACTCTTTGAATTCGAGTCTGAGTATATCTTTTAGATTTAACCATGTTTACTAAATCTATAACATTATTGCATGAATTTGCTGCATTTTTTATTGCATTTTCCAAACCTTCCGAAACATCTGGTAATTTTTTTATTTCTTCTACTGTCATTTTTCTTAATATATATATTATTTCTTTTTGAAATTTTGACAAATCTAAAACATAATGTCCTTTTCTAAACTCTTGAGCAAGTAGAACATAGGACGTCCTTGGAATAACCTTTATTATGTCGTCAAATTGTCTTGTAGCAATCATTCTACGAATAGCTGTTGCACTTGCAAAATCATCTACAATAATTTCATCATGATATAATACTTTTTCTCTTTTTATTCCCACAGGTTTTAGTGGACTTTTAAGCTTTTTTATTGCTTTTAAATATTCAATTGCTAATATATTATTTGAACCATTTAAAACATTTGCATATCTTTTTATATCATTTAAGTACATCATTAATGCATTTTCCCTTGCTTTTGGAAAAGACACACCTTTGTTTAACTCATGGTTTAACATAGTAACATATTCTTTTGGTTCTTGATAAACTACATTTGCAATATTGTTTAATGTTGCTAAATCCTTTGTTTCTATTCCAAAAGATAGTGTATTTACAATTCCAAGAGAATCAAATATTTTTATTGCTCCTTCTGCAAAATTTTCCGCACTAGATGTCGCATAAATTGTTGGTAGTTCAAGTACTAAGTCTGCTCCCTGTGCAATGGCCATTTTAGTTTTTGTCCACTTATCTATAATTGATGTATTTCCTCTTTGAACAAAATTTCCCGAAATTATGCACACAATATAATCAGCATCTGTTTGTTTAATTGATTCTTTTATGTGATATAAATGTCCATTATGAAATGGATTATATTCTGCAATAATTCCAAGTACATTGCTCATTTTTACACCCCTTCATACAATTTTTATTGACTTAATTTAACTTATGTTATAATATCATAAAAACAAATATTTTACAATGAGTAAAGGAGAATTTTATTAATGGAAGAAGTTATAATTTATACTGACGGAGCATGTAGTGGTAATCCTGGTCCTGGTGGATGGGGAGCAATCTTAATGATTAACGAAAATAAAAAAGAAATTTCTGGTGGAAATAAAAATACAACTAATAACGTTATGGAATTAACTGCTGTAATTGAAGCTTTAAAACTTTTAAAAAGACCATGTAATGTCAATTTATATAGTGATAGTGCTTATGTTGTAAATGCCTTTTTACAAAATTGGATTTTTGGATGGATTAAAAATGGTTGGAAAAATTCTAATAAAGAAGATGTTAAAAATAAAGAACTTTGGCAAGAATTAATTTCTTTAACTAAAGTACATAATGTTACTTTTCATAAAGTGAAAGGCCATGCTGATAATAAATATAACAATCGTTGTGACGAACTTGCTCGTAATGCAATTAAAAATTTATAACTTAATATCTAAAGCAAAAGCCAGTTGGTAATGCCAACTGGCTTTTAGCTTTATTATTTATCTTTATCTTTTTTTATTTTTTCTTTGACTTTACCTGCTTTTTGTGAAATTTCTTCTTTTATTTCCACAGCCTTATCTGTTAAATCATTTTTCACTTCATTTGCTTTATTTACTATTTCACCTTTTATTTCCTTCGTTTTTTGTTTTATTTTTTCTTTACGTTCTTTTAGCGTAGCTGTTAGTTCTGGGAAAGCATTTATTAATCTTCTATTTAATACAGATTTTCCTCTTAAAAATTCCCTTACTTTTTTAGAAATTGCATCTGTACTATCTTTTGGATTTTCTTTATCAAATTTCTTTGTTGCTTTTCTAACATTTGATATTACATAAAATGAAATAATTAAGTCAATCAAAAATATTGATGCTACAATTATTGCAATTATTCGAACAATATTTTCAGGGATTTGATTTAATTTTCCAAAAATAAATGGATTTATAATATAAATAAGTGTTAATCCAAGAAGTCCAAATGGAATAATTGTTTCTAAGCATACCCTTCCATTTATATTAAATTTATTATTACTATAATCCCACCAACGTGCATTAAATATTTTTTCCATTAAATAACTTGTTAAATACTCTAATACGCCACATATAAGTATTGCTGTGCTAAACAAGGCAACAGGATGATTTGATAAATTTGATAGAGTTAATGTTATCAATACTCCACCACATCCATATATTGGACAATATGGTCCTATTAAAAATCCTCTGTTTGAAAATTTATGTTTTTGAACTAGCTGTAATGTTACTTCCATTACCCATCCCATTATTGCCAAAATTATGAAATACAAGAAATATATTTCTATATTGTGTTCCATTCTTCTCTCCTCTTTTTTATTTTACAATGAATGTATTATACTCATTTTTTTATAAAAATACAATATTAAATCATTTTTTCAAGTTCTTTTATCTTATCTCTAATTTCTGCTGCTTTTTCAAATTCCATTTCTGCTGCATATTTAAGCATTTCATCTGTAAGCTTATTAATTACATCTTGTACATTTGATTCTTTGTCAAGCTTGTATTCTTCCTGTATATCAGCAACGTAACTTGCCTTAATTGTGTCTCTAATAGATTTTTGTATTGTTTGTGGAGTAATTCCATGTTTCTCATTATATTGCATTTGTATTTTTCTTCTTCTATTTGTTTCACTAATTGCTTTTTCCATACTATCAGTTAGCTCATCTGCATACATTATAACTTTTCCATCTGTATTTCTAGCAGCACGACCAATAGTTTGAATTAAGGAACGTTCCGAACGTAAAAAACCTTCTTTATCCGCATCTAGTATAGCTACTAATGAAACCTCTGGGATATCTAATCCTTCTCTTAAAAGGTTTATTCCAACTAAAACATCAAATTCTCCCAGTCTTAAATCACGTATTATTTCCATTCTTTCTAGTGCCTTAATATCTGAGTGCATGTATTTTACCTTTATATCTAAGCTTGCCAAATAAGTAGTTAAATCTTCTGCCATCTTTTTAGTTAATGTTGTTACTAGCACTCTTTCATGTTTTTCTACTCTCTCATGAATTTGCTCTATCAAATCATCTATTTGATTTGATACAGGTTTAACATCTATTTTAGGATCAAGTAATCCAGTTGGTCTTATTATTTGTTCGACAACATTTTCTTTTGAATGCTCTTTCTCATATTCAGCTGGTGTTGCACTAACAAATACAACTTGATTTATTCTTTGTTCAAATTCTTCGAATTTTAAAGGTCTATTATCAAATGCTGATGGAAGTCTAAATCCATAATTTACTAAAGATTCTTTTCTTGCTCTATCTCCATTATACATTGCTCTTACTTGTGGAATTGTAGCATGTGATTCATCTATTAGTAATAGAAAATCTTTTGGAAAATAGTCAAATAAAGTATATGGTGCACTTCCAGGTTCTCTACCACTTATATGTCTCGAATAATTTTCTATACCTTGACAAAAACCGGTTTCTCTCATCATTTCAATATCAAAGTTTGTTCTTTCTTCTATTCGTTGAGCTTCTATCAATTTATTATTATCTTTAAAATATTTTATTCTTTCTTTTAATTCTTCTTGTATTGTTACAATTGCTTTTTCCATTTTATCTGCTGTTGTTGCATAGTGAGAATTAGGAAATATCATAATATGTTGTCTTGTGCTTATTGCCTTACCTGTTAATGGATTTATTTCTGAAATCTTTTCCACTTCATCTCCCCAAAATTCTACCCTGATTGCAGTCTCACTTTGGTCTGATGGATATATTTCAACAATATCACCTTTAGCTCTAAATGTACCTCTTTTAAATTCAAGTTCACTTCTGGTATATTGCATATTTATAAGTTTTTTTAGCACTGTATTTCTTTCAATTTTCATACCAGGTCTTAAAGATATTGTTAAGTTCTCGTAGTCAATTGGGTCTCCTAAGCCATAAATACATGAAACTGATGCAACTATTATTGTATCTCTAGTTTCAAATAAAGAAGCTGTTGCTGAATGTCGTAATTTATCTATTTCATCATTTATAGAAGCATCTTTTTCAATATATGTATCTGATTGTGGTATATATGCTTCTGGTTGGTAATAGTCGTAATATGATACAAAGTACTCAACATTATTTTCAGGAAAAAACTCTTTAAATTCAGAATAAAGCTGTCCTGCTAAAGTTTTATTATGTGCTAAAACCAAAGTTGGTCTTTGTACTTTTTCAATTATATTTGCCATAGTAAAAGTTTTTCCAGACCCTGTTACACCTAACAGAGTTTGAAATTTTTTTCCTTGTTTTATTCCGTTTGATAAGTATTCAATTGCTTGTGGTTGATCGCCTGTCGGCTTAAATTCTGAGTGTAATTTAAACATTATAACTCCTCTTTATTTTTTTAGCTCTTCATATAATTTATAGCTTTCATTCCAATATTGATAATTACTATCTTCTTTATGATTAGGAAGATTATATTGTTTTAATGTTTCTTCTCCATCCTTTATTATTTTCGAAGATATTATACCATTTATACATAAAAAATGATAGCTTTTTTGACATTTTCTCTAGTTTAAGTATTATACTAAGATATTAACTTTGTGTCAATTAATAATATTTTTGTTACTATTTAAAGGTTTATCGACCTCATTTTATAACAATTCTGCCTTTTCTATACTTCTTAAAACTACACCAGCAGTTCCTAAATATCCATTTATCACAACAAAATCTCCTCTCTTAATGTTTGCATACACATAATCTGCCATTTCGTCATGTGCTGTTATATATATTTCTTGTTTATCATATATCGTCATAATTTTAAATCTACTTACTGATATATGCTTAGAATTTAATATAAAATCAAATTTCACTTCTGTTATTATTTTTCCTATTATAAACACTTCATTCATTTATTATTTAATACCTTTATTAAATTTTCACAAATTATGTATATTCTGCTTAGCATACTAATACATAATTTGCTGATACATTTTTACCTAAATTAGGAAGGAGTAAATCTCTTTAATACTAAATACTTTCGCTGTATATATTCCTTAAAATATATAATCTGGAATTGTATTAGAGTGAGGACCTGAACCCAATATTGTTGTTGCTGTTAGTCGTATTGTTGTTGTTACGGTTAGAAGCTGGATTATCAGAGCCATTGTTGTTGTAATTGCCTCCTCGATTAGCACAAGGATTGTTGGTATTAGCGGTTTTAATTTACCCCTATTTTTTAGTTACTCATTTTCTGAGTAAAATATATTTTTGTTTAAATTATTAACATTTGCGATTTTTAAATATCCTAAATGTCCTGCTAAATATTTTTTAGAATTTTTACTTGTTAATTCTCCTGTTTTTATATAATATTTTAATTCTTTTACTTTTTTCTTTAGTTTTCTTTTGCCTTTATCTCGTATTTTTAGTCTATACTCATTTATTTTATATCCACAAAAATTCACTCCTTGTTTGCTTTTAAATATTTGCGTCTTTTTATTTAACTCTAATTCTAAATTTTCTTTTAAAAATATTTTTATACTTTCTAATATTTCTTTAGCTTGCTGCTTTGTTTTTGTTAATATAATTCCGTCATCCATATATCTATAATAATATTTACAATGCAATTTATGCTTTATATATTGGTCTAATTCATTTAAATATATATTTGCAAACATTTGTGAAGTATAGTTTCCAATAGGTAAGTTTTTTATACCCTCATTTGAAAATACTATTTCATTTATTAACCATAATAGTTTTTCATCTTTTATTTTCTTTTTTAATATTCTATATAATATGTTTTTATTTATATTTTCAAAATACTTTTTTATATCCATTTTTAATATATAGTATTCGTTCCATGCTCTTTTGCAATGTAACATTGCTTTTTGCACATCTAAACATGCTTTATGCATACCTCTATCTTTTAAACATGCATATGTTGTTGATATAAATGTTGGTACAAAATATGAAACTAAAAAGTTATCTACTACCCATCTATGTACTATTCTATCAATATACATACTCTTTTCTATTTTTCTTACCTTTGGCTCTGTTATATAAAATACTGTATACCCTCCATGTTTATATGTTTTAGTTTTTAATTTTTCATATAGCCACATAATATATTCTTCTTGTTTTAAGTTAAATAATATAACATCTTTTCTGTAACCTTTACCTTTTCTACTTAATTTATGTGCTATCATAAGTTTTTCATATGTCAGCTGTTTATCAAACTCATTTCTTATTGTTTTTGGCATAATATTTTACTAAACCTCCAATGATATTTCCTATTTCATATATTTTACTCATAGATACCTCAAATTTTTTGTTGTCTATCCATTTTTGTTTATTCATTATTCTCAAATAAATTCTTTGACAATTTAGTTCAACATCTACCTTGTTTAGCAGTTCAAAAGCTTGTAAATTATTTTCTTTTCTATTTATTTTATTTACATATAGTACATATGTTATCATGTGATACATCGAATTTTTATATTCATTTCCTATACTAAACTTTTCTGTTCTTGGAAGCTTTATTAAAAAATTTGTCATGTATTCTACATAGTCATTTATTTTTGGAATTAAAATCAGTTGTTTATCTTTTAAATTTTCATTATTCATTTAATGACTCTATTTTCTCAATAATTTTTCTAAATCTATCATATATTGGTCATCTTCATATTGTACTATTCCTTTACATTTTAAGCAATTGTTATTATGATTAGTAATTTTATGTTTTCTGCCTTCTTTTTTATACAATTCTTTTAATTCCATTTTTTCTTTATCATATTCGTATACTATATATGCATACTTAATTCCATCTAACTTTTCAATATATTTATTTATTGATATTGTTGGTATTCCAACTTTACAAATATTATTTTTAAAACAAGTACACTTTAAATTTAATTTTGTATGTAGTAATAATGCATCTCTTCCTGTCGCTATATAAAACGTTCCTAATCGTATTAGTACAATTCTATCTTTATTTTTTTCTTGTAATATTTCTAGCATGTTGCTAAAACTCATAACATTTTCCTTTCTTGCACTATTACTTATTCTTTTTATATCTTTCAAAAGCATAATAATAGCGCCATATCAACGGTAGTTGATTGGCGCCATATCAACGGTAGTTGATAAAAAATTTTTTTTTCTACTTTCAATAGTCAAAAAAATTTTTCTAGAGTCATAGCGTGTAAACGCGCTATGAAAAATTTCCATTTTTATCTTATAATTTGGCATATGATCATTTATTTAGTTCTTCATTCTAATTCTATCATTTAGGGATCAGGGTTACTTATAAAGTGAGGACCTGAACCCAACACCGTCGTAGCTGCCAGCCGTACTGCTGACGTTACGGTAAGAAGCTGGAAAAACAGAGCCCTTGAAGTAGCAATAGCCTCCTCGATCAGCACAAGGATTGTAGGTACTAGCGGTATTTTCTAATGTCCACTCCCATACATTTCCTGCTAAGTCATATATATTCATTTTTTTACATGTATCACTTGCTCCTGTTGTTAATAATATTGAATTACTATTTGAAGTTGCTTGTACTTTTGTACTTGTTCCATTTGCATATGTTACACAATTTTCTAATCCATTTTCATTATTATAATCATACCAAGTACTTAATGCTCCAGACTTAGCATATTTTCCTCTGTTTATTTCAAAACTTGCATTATAGTAATTTCCCCATGATGAGCTATCTTGTGTTAATATGTTTTTTCCATCACTTGTTGTTAAATTACTACTTCCTATTTTTGTTTCTATATGTTTCAATACTAAGTCCCATTGTACTCCAAACATTAAACTACTTGTATAACTTTTTCCTGTTGATAATTTACTTGCTAGTGTTTGTGCTTGGCTACATGTTACATAAGTATATGGATATACTGAATTTTCTTCTGTTTCTGCTTTTGATAATGGAGCTGGTGCTGTTTCTAAATCTATATTTTTTGAAGTTCTATTTTTTGCTATTCCTGCTTCATATCTTCCTATCCAAAAGCCTCCATTTTCATACACACTTTTTAACATTTTTTGTTTTAATTCATTGTACTTTGTTTCTGTCAAGCCTGTTGCTTCTTCAGAATAATATGTGTCTGAATATCTTGTCCCATTTCTATAAGTTTCTGTATATTTATGTAAGCAATATTCTATATTATCATAGTCTATTGAGCTTTTTGGTTTCTTGTCTTGTTTATCTATATCTGTTTCTTCTGTGTCTTTATTATATGCTTCATCATTATACAAACTTTTTGGTACTTCTATCCATACATATTCATTTCCTTTTGAGTCTTTTATTACTAACCCATTACTTAAATCTGTTCCTTCTTCTTTTATAAATGTTGTATCTGGATAATATGGTGCTGTATCTGCCGTCGGTGCTACTGGTGTCGAAGTATCATCTCCACCTGCATTTCCATTTATTTTACTGTCTATCCAATTACTTAGACCGTTTATTGCATCTAAGTCATTTTGTGTTGCTTGGTCCATTTTGTTTTGGGCGTCTTTTGCTCTATCTATTATTCCATTATCACTAAACAAAGCATTTATACTTACTCCTGCAAGTATTAGCAATACTACTATTGTGATTACTAAAGCTATTAGAGTAATACCTCTTTGATTTGAGTAATTTTTTCTTGCTGATTTTTTATTTGTTTTTATATTTTCTTTTATTTTTTTCAAGATTACTTTTCTCCTATTTCTTCTGTTTTTTTATTTTAGCTTTTTTCATTTTGTATTTTTAATATGTACACTTTTTTCTCTTTTTATGCACATTTACTCATTTTATAGCTTTAAACTAATTTCTATTTGTAATAAATTTTACTTATTTCTTTTTTATATTACTTAAAATAAAATTTATTACATTTATTAGTTTAAATCTTCATTTTATTAGGTTTACTCTATTAAATTTTCAATGTGCTTTTCTTAAAATTTTGTACATATTTTTTCTATATTAGAATATCACAACAAATTCTTATTTGCAATACTTTTTTTATTTAAAAAATTCATATGTTAAATTTAAATATTTTTGGGTCAAATTATTGAATTTTACTGCATTTTTTTATATAATATTGGGCATAAATATTTAAAGGTTTCAAATTACTGGAAAATGTTACTTTTCCATGCAATTTATACCTAAAGAAAGGATTGCGATAATTATGGAAAATAAAGTATTAGTAAGGGAATTATACAGAAATACAAATAACTATGCTGGACAAACTGTAACAGTTTCTGGTTGGGTAAGAACTATTCGTGATTCAAAAAGCTTTGGATTTATAGAGTTAAATGATGGAAGCTTTTTTAAGAATGTTCAAGTAGTATTTGATACCGGTTTAAATAACTTTGATGATGTAAAAAAATTAAGTATTAGTTCTTCTATTGTAGTTACAGGAGAAGTTGTAAAAACCGAAAATGCTAAACAACCTTTTGAAATAAAAGCAAGTAATGTTGAAGTTTTAAATGTAGCAGATTTAGATTATCCACTTCAAAAGAAAAAACATTCTTTTGAATATCTAAGAACTGTATCTCATTTAAGACCTAGAACAAACACATTTAATGCAGTTTTTAGAGTTCGTAGCGTACTTTCTTTTGCAATTCATAAATTCTTCCAAGAAAGAGGTTTTGTATATGTTCATACACCTATCATTACAGGAAGTGATTGTGAAGGTGCTGGTGAAATGTTTAGAGTAACTACTTTAGATATGGAAAATTTACCAAAAACTGAAGATGGCAAAGTAGATTATTCTCAAGATTTCTTTGGAAAAGAATCTCACTTAACAGTAAGTGGTCAATTAGATGTAGAAACTTATGCACATGCATTCCGCAATGTTTATACATTTGGTCCTACATTTAGAGCTGAAAATTCAAATACTGTAAAACATGCTGCTGAATTCTGGATGATTGAACCAGAAATTTGCTTTGCTGATTTACATGATGATATGGATTTAGCTGAAGATATGATTAAATATATAATCTCTTACGTTCTAGAAAATGCACCTGAAGAAATGGCTTTCTTTAATCAATTTATTGATCCTGGATTACTTGACAGATTACACAATGTATTGAATTCAGAATTTGGAAGAATTACTTATACAGATGCTATAAAAGAACTAGAGAAAAACAATGATAATTTTGAATACCCTATTAGCTGGGGTGTTGATATTCAAACAGAACATGAAAGATATTTAAGTGAAAAAATATTTGGAAGACCTGTTTTTGTTACAGATTATCCAAAAGAGATTAAAGCATTTTATATGAAATTAAACCCAGACGGCAAAACAGTTGCTGCTACTGACCTTTTGGTTCCTGGAATTGGAGAAATAATTGGTGGTAGTCAAAGAGAAGATGATTTCGAAAAACTAAGTGCTCGTATAAATGAACTTGGTTTAAGAAAAGAAGATTATTGGTGGTATTTAGATCTAAGAAGATATGGTGGATGTCCACATGCTGGATTTGGTTTAGGTTTCGAAAGAATGATGATGTATTTAACTGGTATGCAAAATATTCGTGATGTACTTCCATTCCCAAGAACTCCAAAAAATTGTGAATTTTAATATTTTAAAAGTTGCCAAAACATTGGCAACTTTTATTTTGTTTTATTCTACACTTTTTAAACTTTCTATCATGTCTATTTTTTTCAATACAAAATGTATTATAAAATTAACTATTATTGAAAACACAAATGTGATAACTGCTGAATATACATAGCTTATTGGCAATATATGTCTCATAAACCTTAATGAATCTATTTCAATACTTGATATAATTCCACTTGTCAAAAATGTTCCAAAAACCAATCCTATTGCAATAGCAACTATTGTAAATATTATATTTTCCTTATTTATATAGTTATCTACTTCTTTATCATAAAAGCCTAATACTTTTAATGTTGCAATTTCTCTTTGTCTTTCTGCAATATTTATATTTGCCAAATTATATAATACTACAAACGCAAGTAATGCTGATGCAACTATTAAAATTATAACAACATAATTCATAGTATTAAGCATATCACTTACTGATTTCATTAAGCTACTTATTACAGATACAGATGCAACACCTTCTATATTTAATATTTCCTGTGATATATTATTTTGAACATCCTCACTCAAATTTTCATTTGTATTTGCAAAAATCATATTTGTTTTATATTGTTTTATATTATTTTCATAAAATGTCTTTGACATAAATACATAATGTCCAACATAATTTTTCATTATGTCTTTTACTTTAAATTTATAGCTTATGTCATCTCCATCTATAAAAGTAACTTCATCACCTATATTTGCTCCTATCATATTCGCAATTTTATCAGATATAATAATTCCATCATCATCTAAACTTACCTTTTCTCCTGTTTCAGGATTTGTTAAATTAAAGGCATTATTTAGGTCTTCAATATTTTTTGGTACAAATACAGTAACATTATAATTCTTTTCTCCTAGTTTGGCTGTAGTTGCACATATTTCAGTATAGTTTTGTATGTTTTCATTGTTTGAAAAATATTCATTAAGTTCCCCTAATCCTTTTGTATTTGTTAAAGATATTGATAAATCATAACTAAATATTTTTCTAAATTGTACTGATGGAATATCAATTACTGAATCTCTTATTCCAAATCCTGTTAGCATAAGTCCAGTACATCCAGCAATACCTATTATAGTCATAATAGCTCTTTTTTTGTACCTAAATATATTTCTTGCAGTTACCTTTTGAGAAAAATTAAATCTTTTCCATATAAAGCCTATTCTTTCTAATAATATTCTTTTTCCTTTTTTAGGTGGTTTTGGTCTCATCAAAACAGCTGGCATTTGTTTTAATTCATTTGTTGCAACAATTATTGTAGCTCCACCTATACATATAAATGCAATTATTATTCCAAGCAAGCCGATTTCTACTCTATATGTGCAATAGAATTCAGGTAAATTATATATCATAGAATATAACATCCAAACAATGTTTGGTAATAAATATAATCCAACTGTCATTCCTAAAACTCCACCAATTATACAAGCAAATAATGAGTAAATTATATATTTTGAAATTATTTGCATATTGGTATAACCCATTGCTTTTAATGTACCTATTTCTACTCTTTCCTCTTCAATCATTCTAGTCATAGAAGTTAAACTTATTAAAACTGCAACTAAGTAAAATATTACTGGGAACATTTTAGAAATATTTGACATTGTTTTTATTGCATCAAATATGTTGTTATATCCAGTATTATCAAGTCTATCTTGAACATACCACTTACCTTTTTCTATTTTCTTAACATCTGCTTTTGCATCATTTAGTTTATCTTGAGCCTCTTGTATTTTAGTATTTGCTTCTTTTTTAGATTTTTCAAATTCTTTTTTATTTTTTGCTAATTCTGATTTCGCATTTTGTATTTTAGTTTTACTTGAATTTATTTCTTTTTGTGAAGCCTCAAATTTTGCATTAGCAGTCTTTTTATTATTCTCTAATTCTGTTTTTTGTTTTTGTAGTTCTGTTTTAGCTTTTTCTATTTCTGCTAATCCGCTTCTTAATCTGTTCTTGTACTTCCTGCGGTAAATACTCCATCTGTTCTTTTTGACTATTAAGCTCTTTTTCTTTTTGCAGCAAAGCTTCTTCTGCTTGTTTTAATTTCTCTTCCGCTTCTTTAAAAGTCTTCTCTGTTTCCTGTTTCTTTTTAGCTAATTCCGCTTCTCCATTTTTTATACTATTTTCAGATGACGCAATTTGATTCTCAGCATTTTTTATTTTCTTTTCAGCATCATTTAATTCCTTTTGTACTTCTGCTTTTTTATCATTAAGTTCTTTTTGTGCATCATTTATCTTCTCGTTTGCTTCATCAACCAAAGAATTATATCTTTCATCTTCTCTTTCTTGTTTTATGCCTTCTATTTTATCAATTACAGGATTAACTAATTCTAAGTAACCATCACTATTAGTTACTTGTTCTTTTGCTCCAGCAACAGTAACATACATTCCTGTATAATAGTCTAAGTTTATTACATTATCTTTAGTATAAATATAGAAATTAACTGTTCCATTACCTATTGATGTATTTCCTCTTTCACTAGATATATACATAGGTGAATCTACTATTCCAACTATCTCAAATTCTTTTTCAGTAAATATGTTATTATCGTCAGAATCTTTATCATTATTTTCTAATACTATTTTTTTACCTATATATTTTTCTGCTCCTGTACCTGTACGAACAATAGCATTGTCTAATAAACACTCATTATTATTTTCTATTTGCCTTCCTGCCATCACTACTGGAGTATTAACATTTTCATTATACTCAATTACTTTACAAACACTTTCTTTATCATCTATTTTTACCATAGAATCTTTAGTTTGTATTCCATAAGCATTTTCAACACCATCTATATTTTTAATAGCTTGTATATCATCATCAGTGATTCCTAATGTTGATATTATGTTTATATCATAAAAATTACTTTTATCTGCATACTTATCTAAACTATCTAGCATATCTGGACTTGTTGCAACTAAGCCTGCAAAAAATCCTACTCCTAAAAATGCCATAACAAGCATTGATATAAATCTTCTTTTATTTTTACTTATCTCTCTAAAATTATTTTTCAATAAAGATTTTTTCATTTTCTTCCTTACCATTCTATATTATCTATTGAAATTGGATTAGCATTTGTTTCAACGCTCTCTGCTTTTCCATTTTTAAAACGTATAACCTTATCTGCCATAGGTGTAATTGCAGCATTATGAGTTATAATTATTACAGTCATATTTTCACTTCTTGCCATTTCTTGTAATAACTTTAATATACTTTTTCCTGTTTTGTAATCTAATGCACCTGTTGGCTCATCACATAATAATAATTTTGGATTTTTAGCAATTGCTCTTGCTATTGCAACTCTTTGTTGTTCTCCACCAGATAATTGAGATGGGAAGTTATCTTTTCTATCTGTTAATCCTACTTTTTCTAGTATAGTATCTACATTTAATGCATCTGCACACATTTGTGTTGCAAGTTCTACATTCTCTTTGGCTGTTAAGTTTTGAACTAGATTATAAAATTGGAATACAAACCCTATATCATTTCTTCTATACTCTATTAGCTTTTTATTATTTAATTTTGATATTTCTTTATCATTTACAAATATTTGACCAGATGTAGCTTTATCCATTCCTCCAAGTATATTTAGAGTAGTAGTTTTACCTGCTCCACTAGGTCCTACTATAACAACAAGCTCTCCTTTATCAATACTAAAGTTAGTATTGTCTAGTGCTTTTATAGTTACTTCTCCCATTTTGTATTCTTTAACAACATTCTTAAATTCAATATATGACATACAAAATTTTCTCCTTCTCTTAAACTAGTTATATATTTTATCATATAATATTCTAATCATAAATAACTTTCACAATCTTTTCACAAAAATGTGCCATTGGGGACGGAGAATTTTGGCACGTTTTGTTGAGATTAAACTAAAACTAATTTGTTTTAAAATGAAACGTGCCAAAATTCTCCGTCCCCAATGGCACATTTTTATTTACAATTATAATTTCTCCTTATTCTTTCCCTTCCAATCTCTAGTTCTTCTGAAATTTTTCTAAAAGACATTTTGTATTTATCTCTTAAAATACAAATCAGTTCTGTCAGTTTTCCTCTTTCTTTTTGCAAGTCTTTAAGTTTCAACTTATTACACATTAAAAATCTTTCTATCACTTGTTTAATTAAATCTTCTCTATCTTCTTCAATATCTAAAAATATAAATTCTTGGCTTACTTGACCATTCATTTTTCTATAATTAGAATATGGATATTCTTCTGGTTTAACGCAAATTCCTGCTTTTACTGGATTATTGTATATATACTGTATGCAATTATACAATTGTTTTTCACTATATATTCCTTCTGATTTATATCTATCTCTAAACACATAACCAATTCTATTGTATTTTTTATTATAATATTTGCCATATTTAGTATTTAAGCACTGCATATATTTACCTAATTCATGTATATTATTAGTTTTAATTAATATATGAGCATGATTATTCATTATACAATATGCTATTATCTGTACATCTAGCTTTTCCTTTAATCTATACATATTTTTTATATAGTACTTAACATCTTCTGGTTTGTCAAATATATATTCTTTGTTTATTCCTTGAGTTATTACATGAAAAAAAATAGTTTGAGAAAAATTTCTTGGATATCTTGGCATAAAGTTGTCTCCTTTGAATAAAAAAATAATATGAAATAATTATTTTAAATTATATCATATTATTTTTTAATTTATGTCGAAATTTGTAAGCTACATTAATTTTTTTATGTCGAATCTCTATAATTGCAGTCTTATTATTTAAAACGTGCCAAAATTCTCCGTCCCCAATGGCACATTAGGTTGACAATTTTTCTCTTACATACTCATATATCATTATACTTGCTGCTACTGAGGCATTTAAACTTTCTGTTTTTCCTAGCATTGGTATTTTAACTCTTTGGTCTGCTAAGTCTTGTATTTCTTTTGATACTCCTTTTGCTTCATTTCCAATTATTATTACTTTTTTATTATATTTTATATCATATACACTTTTATCGGTATCTAATGATGTTGCTACTACTTCAAATTTATGTTTTTTTATCATTTGCAATGTTTTAGCCAAATTATCAGTTGTTATTATATTCATTCTAAATATGGCTCCCATTGTTGAGCGCACAACTTTTGGGTTATATGGGTCTGCACTGTCTGATGATAGTATTATTTGTTTTAAGTTTGCACTGTCTGCTGTTCTTAATATTGTTCCTAAGTTACCAGGATCTTGTATTCCATCTAATGCAAGTATAATGTCTTCTTTGTAATCTATTTTGTCTATGCTATCTCCTTTTTCAACTACTGCAAGAATTCCTTGTGGGTTTACAACATCTGTTATAGAAAGGAATAGTTTTTTAGTTACATATATACAATTATATTTTGCAATTTCATATAGAAGTGATTGCTCAAAACTTTCAGTATATTCGCAATCTTCACATACAACAATAGTTTTTATATTTACCGCTTCTTCAATTGCTTCTCTTACTAATTTTATTCCTTCAACTATATATTCGTTTGTTTCATCTCTAAACTTTTTATCTTTTAGCTTTTTGATATATTTAATTTGTTCATTATCTTTACTTGAAATTACTTGCATAACTTTTCCTTTCTAAATTTCAATTACAGTATTCAAAAATTCTTTAGCTTTTTCTATAATGTTTTCATTTTCTTTAATTCGTAGTGTGACATAAGGTTCTACTGCATTAGAGAACTTAACTAGCATAGGGTATTTTGTAATTAAAGTGTTTACCATTTCTGGTTTGATTTTTTCTTTTACGAAATAGAATACAATTCCGTTTTCTTTTTGAGCTATTTTTAAGATGTTTGCTTTTCTTGCAAGTTGTTTTATTCTTGCAATATCTATTAAGTTTTCTAATTCTTTTGGAAGTCTACCATATCTATCAATAACCTCATCAATAACATTTTGAAGTTCTTCTTCTGTTCTGCATAAAGCAATGTTTTGGTATATTTCAATCTTTTGACTACTATTTTCAATAAAGTTATCTGGTATATAGCTAGAAACAGCTAAGTCGATTTGTACATCTTGTTCTTCTACTACTTCTATTCCTTGCATCTCTTTTATAACTTCATCTAGCAATTTACAATATGTATCATAGCCAACTTGTTCCATGTGTCCATGTTGCATTTCTCCAAGCATACTTCCTGCTCCACGAATTTCCAAATCTCTCATTGCTATTTTAAATCCTGAACCAAATTCAGTAAATTCTTTAATAGCTTTTAAACGTTTATCAGCAACTTCTGATAATAGTTTATCTCTTTTATATGTTATATATGCATATGCTTGTTTGTCACTTCTACCAACTCTACCTCTAATTTGGTAAAGCTGTGCTAAACCTAGTCTGTCTGCATTTTCTACTATTATAGTATTAGCATTTGGTATATCTATTCCAGATTCTAATATTGTAGTACATACTAGTACATTTATCTCGTGATTTATAAAGCTTTCCATTATTTCTTCTAGTTCTCTACCACTCATTTTTCCATGAGCAAATCCTACTTTAGCTTCTGGAACTAACATTGATATTTCATTTGCTTTTTTCTCAATACCTTCTACTTGGTTAAATAGGTAAAATACCTGTCCACCTCTTTCAATTTCTTTAGTTATTGCCTCTGTTATTACTTCTTGATCATATTCAAGAACATAAGTTTGTACTGGTTTTCTGTTATGAGGTGGTTCATATATAACTGACATATCTCTAACGCCAACTATTGACATGTGTAGTGTTCTTGGTATTGGTGTTGCTGTCATTGTTAAAACATCTATATTTGTTCTTAATTTTTTTATTTTTTCTTTATCTTTAACTCCAAAACGATGTTCCTCATCTATTATTAAAAGACCTAAATCCTTGAAATTAACATCTTCACTTAGTAGTCTATGTGTTCCAACAATTACATCAACTTCACCTAATTTAAGTTTCTTTATAATTTCATCTTGTTCTTTTTTAGTTTTAAATCTATTTAATAACTCAACATTTATAGCAAATTCTTGCATTCTAGTTTTAAATTCTTCATATTGTTGATTTGCAAGTATTGTAGTTGGCACTAAATATGCAACTTGTTTTTGGTCCATAACAGCTTTAAATGCTGCTCTTATTGCAACTTCTGTTTTACCATATCCTACATCTCCACATAAAAGTCTATCCATTGGTTGTGGTTTTTCCATATCTTTTTTTACATCTTGTATACATCTTAATTGATCATCTGTTTCTGTATATGGAAAACTATCTTCAAATTGTTTTTGCCAAGGAGTATCTGGTGAAAAACTAAATCCTTTTATTTTTTGACGTTTGGCATATAGCTCTATTAAATCTTTTGCAACCGCTTCTAAGTTTTTCTTTACTTTGCTAGTTGTTGCACTCCATTCTTTTCCCCCTAGCTTATTTAGTCTAGGAGATGAATTATCTCCTCCACCTATATACTTTCTAACACTATCTAAGCTATTTGTAGGAACATATAGAATGTCATCATTTCTATATTTAATTTTAATATAGTCTTTTGTTACACCATCTGCTGTAATTGTATTTACTCCTATAAATTGTCCTATACCATGTGTTTGGTGTACTACTATATCACCTGGTTTTAAATCTGCAAATACAATTTTTTCGCTATCTTTAAATGTACTAGATAATTTCTTTTTTCTTTTTACAGGTTCTTCAAAATTATTTTGCAGACTAATTACTATTAAGTTTAAATCATAATTTTCAAATCCAGAAGAAAAGCCTCCAATTGTTACTATAATTTCTCCTGGTTTGATATTTTCCGCTTCTTGTTCGTGTTTATAATTTATTTGATTTTCTTTTAAAATGTTGCATAGTTTTTTAGCACTTATTTCATTACCAGCAAGTAATACTACTTTCTTTTTATTTTTTTGATATGTTACAATATCTGCAAGTAATAAATCTAATTGTAGGTTATAGAAGTTGATTTCTCTAGTTTCAAAATAGTATTTTTGAATGTTTTTAATTGAGTCATTTTGTTCTAAATATATTATTTGTTTTTCTTCAAAGTTATATTCAAATTTACTAATGTTTTCAATTGCTTCTGGCACAAATTTTTCTTTTTCAACTAATGATGCAATTAGTTTGTTGTTATCTTCTATTATGTTTGATTCTCTTTGATTTATTTTTGACTTTTCATCTAATAAAAGTAAATATTCATCTGACATATAGTCTAAAAATGAAGCCTGATTTTCATAAAATTCATTAAAATATTTATTGATTTTAGAAATATAATCTCCATTTTTTATAAGTTCTATGTCTTCTATTTCTTCAGGATATTTTTCTTGTATATTTTTTACCGCTTCTGATAAATCTTGTACTATCAATTCATGCGCTGGAAATATAGTTATTTCTTTTAGCATTTCTGTTGATCTTTGTGAAGATATTTGAAAAAATCTAATTGAATCAACTTCATCTCCCCAAAACTCAATTCTAACACCAATTTTTTCTGATAATCCTACATCTACTATTCCGCCACGAATACTAAATTGTCCTTTGTTTTCAATTAGGTCACTTCTTTCATAACCAAGTCCAACTAGTTTTTCTTTAATTCCATCTAATAAATATGTTTTTCCAACTTCAAAATCTATAACATTTTGATACAAAGTGTCTTTAGCAACCATTTTTTGCATAACAGCTTCTATTGTTGTAACTATTATTATTGGTTCTTTTTGCTGTTTAGCTAAATACATTTTATTTAGTACATCAATTCTTTTATATTCAATTTCTTTACTTTGCGCAACATAGTCATAGCTTGTAATCTCTTTTTTAGGAAAGAAGTATGTTTGCTTTATAAGTTTCTTTAAGTCTTGATATAACTTACGTGCCTGTATCTCATTATATGTTACTAACACCATTGGTCTTTTAGTTTCATTAAAAATACCTGCTAGTACATGTAGTTTTTCAACGTCAACCAAGCCCGATATAGCTATCGGGCCTGTTTTACTAATTTGTTTTGTGAGTTCTTGGAACTTTTTATTTTCTTCCAATGTTTTAATTAAAAAGTTCATCTTGAATTATCCTTCCACAAAGTATTGTTTATACCAAATCAAGAAGCAATATATTGTATAAACTTTTCTATGTGTCATTGCTTTTCCTTCATAATAGTCATTTAAAAGTTTAACTATTTTATCTGTATCAAAGAATTTTGCTGCATATTCACTTTCAAAAGTTTCTTTTACTTTGTTATACCATTTTTCTTCTTTTAGCCAATATTTGAATGGAACCATAAATCCTTTTTTCTCTCTTTGTGCCCACTCTTTTGGAACTATTTTAGCTGCTGCTTTTCTTAGTGCATATTTTGTTGTGTCTTTTCCAACTATTTTATATTCTCTTGGTAGTTTAGAAGCGGTATCAAATACAACTCTATCTAATATAGGAACTCTTAATTCAAGTGATGCTGACATAGTCATTTTATCTGCTTTTAATAAAATATCATTTGGTAACCATAAATGCATGTCTAAGTATTGCATTTTTATTAAGTCATTTTGATCTTTTACTTTTGCAAATATTGGAGCTGTAACATCTTTAAAACTAATATTTGTTTTGTATTCTGGTTTTAACACATCATTTGCTTGTTCATCATCAAATATAAATGCTTGACCAATATAGCTGTCTTCAATTGGTGTTCCTTCTGAAATTAAGAAGTTCTTTCCTTTTATGTTTGGTAATTTCTCAGCAAACTTTTTCATTTTTGCTCTAAATGAAAGTGGTAGTTTTTCATAAGCATTATAGAATTTTGTTCTATGGTATGTTTGATATCCACCAAATAATTCGTCTGCTCCTTCACCAGATAAAACTACTTTTACATCTTTTGCAGCTAATCTTGATAAATGATATAAAGGAACTGCTGAAAGATTTGCATGTGGTTCATCAGAATAATATTGCACATCTTCTAATGAATCAAAAAATTCTTCATCAGATATAATTTTGCTTGTATTTTTTATCTCTAAAATTTTTGATAAATCTTTAGCATAAACTGTTTCGTCAAAATTATCATAATTAAATCCTACTGTATATGTTTTGTCTGGCTTTGCATAAGATACAACATAACTTGAATCTACACCAGATGATAAAAATGAGCCTACCTCAACATCTGCTATTCTATGATAATCTATTGAGCTTGTTATTGTTTCATGTATACTATTTACAGTTTCTTCAAAGTTTTTCTTTTCTTCTATAAAGTTAAATGTATTGTATTCTGTTACTTCTAATTTGCCATCTTTATAAGTAAATTGATGACCTGGCTTTAGCCTATATACTCCTTTAAAAAATGTTTCGTCTAATGCAGAGTATTGGAAAGTCAAATATGTTTTTAAAGCCTCTTCATTTAATTCCTTTTTAAATTTTGGATGTGGTAAAAAGCTCTTTATTTCTGAGCCAAATATAAACATACCATCTCTGTTGTAATAATAAAATGGTTTTATTCCAAAATTGTCTCTTGCACCAAAAAGAACTTTGTTTTTAATATCCCATATTACAAATGCAAACATTCCTCTAAGTTTTTTAGTAATTTCTTGTCCATATTCTTCATATCCATGAAGAATAGTTTCTGTATCAGAATTATTGGCAAAAACATGGCCTTTTGCCATTAAGTCTTCTTTTAATTCTTGATAATTATATATTTCTCCATTAAATAAAATAACCATTGAGCTATCTTCATTAAACATTGGTTGATGTCCATTACTTAGGTCTATTATACTTAATCTTCTAAATGCTAGAGATATTTTATCATCTTCATAAAAACCTTCATCATCTGGTCCTCTATGTTTTATAGTATCTGACATACTTTTTATTATTTTTCTATCTTTTTCTCCATCTTCAACATATCCTACAAATCCACACATATTTTATCTCCTCTTTTCCTTTTTGTAGTATACACAAAAATGCCATTATTTGCAAGATATATTTATGATTTATTTAACTACCTCGCTCAGTACTTTTGCCAGATATTTCATACTTACTAACGTTTGATCCAATGTATTACCTGTTGCACCCACTTCTATAATTGTAGCTGCTTTTGATACATGTTGATTATATCCAGAGCCTCTTAATATTATTGGTTTAAATAAACCTGGGTATAATTCATTTGCTTTTTTTTGTACTTTTATCGCAAATTTCAAATTTTGTGCCCAGTTTTCGTGCTTTATACTACTTTCATTTCCTCCTATTACAAACATAAGTTGTGCAGCATATTCTTCTCCAATCTTCACTGTTGGAGCATAAGTGCTATCTCCTATTGCATCTCTATGTAAGTCTATTACAACATCTGTGTTTTTGTTTTCATCTAGTAGTTTCGTTACTGTTTTTAAAGAACTTGCATACGATCCACTATATGATGGGTAATCATGATAACTTTCGTCATGTATTACATTATACCCATAGCTTTTCAGTTGTGCTTCTAGTTCATTTCCAACTCTTATAACTGAATACTTTTTATCTGTTGTTCTAAAGTTACCTGTTTTCTTATATTGATATTTTTCACTTGGAGTATAGCTTTCACAAGAGTGAGTGTGAAATATTAAAATATTCTCTTTATTTACATTGATATCTGGTTTTAATATTTCATCAGTTAATTTATATTTAACTTCATTTTTTATCTTTACTCCGTTATATTGTATAGTATATTTATTAGGCACATTCGAGCTTTGTACTTCTGTCTTTAAACCAGTTTCCGCTTTTTGTATAATCTCATCTTCTTCATCTTTTTTATCATTTTTTATTGTACCACTTTTTTCTTTGTCTGATAATGACAATGCTTTTAATTCCATATTTAGTGCTAATTTAAGTGGCTCTATTAATGTTTCTTTTGTATTTTGATTTTCCATATTGTTTATATTCGTTACTGGAAGTGCTGAATTTAAACATATTTTAAATAAAGTTTTATTATCTATCTCATTAACTTTTCTTTTTATTTCGTCTTTACCCTGTGAGAAATATTTTACAGTGGCTAGAATTATAACTATTAATATTGTAATTTTAAAAAAGTATTTTATAACATCTTTTACATTGACTACTGCCATGTTTATCATAAAAAATTTCTCCTTTGTCCATATACTATTAACTAGTATATTCATGAACAAAGGAGATTATGAATAATTCTTTTAAATTAGTTAATTGGATTTTCGAACCTTATATTTGCTGGATATTCAATCTTATCTTTTACCAGTATAATATGTTGTATTGTTCTTCCTAGTGAAAGAGCTCCATCTGTTTTGCCTATTTCATATAAGTACCTATTAATATTAGATGTCCATATAAGATTGGCTTTTTCTCCATTTTCCAAACTTCTTTCTTCAATAAGTGATGATACGTCTATTTTTTCATTTTCATATATAATATATGCATTTTGAAATGTAGTATCTTGTTCTAAACGCAAATTATACAAAAATGCATAAGTGCCCCTAACCTTATCTGGTTCTATACTTTTGGCTTCGTAAGCAGGCATATTAGCATCTACATTTGTTACTTCTACTTTTTTATAATATGTTTTTCCCGTTGTCAAGTCTTGTATCTTAAAAGTATATGTTCCATTTTCGGTTGCTATATATGTGCCAGATATTTGCTCATCTGGATTTATTACAGAGTATCCAATTATTTCTCCAGTACTTTTATCTAAATATAAAAATTCAAGTTGTTTTCCTAGTATTGCTTCAACATTAGTAAGTCCCTCAACCTTATCTACGCTCTGTGTCCAATTCCAAAAAGCATTCTCTGTTTCCTCTGCAATAAATTCTTTGTTTTTCATCCACTTAAGAACATCTTCAAATGTTTGACAATTTGCAGTAGAATCTCCTTTATTAATAAATGGTACCATTTGTTCCTTTAGCATTTCTTTTTTTCTTTCATCACTTAGTGATTTTAAATATTTAATC
>OLXK01000414.1_pt1 | contig 42600 bp, 35 predicted proteins | sample 1674321 | NCBI WGS metagenome assembly OLXK01 (sample SAMEA103958162, study PRJEB25191) | human gut metagenome | reverse complement strand
AAAGCAGCGACACGGAACCGACCTTCAAGAATGACCTGCTGATTTACCAGGGCCGCTACTACCAGATCGGCATTGGGCATAAGGAATACGCCGCTGAAAAAGTCATGGACGAGGATTACTACATCCTGCCCCTGGCAGCCATTGCCCGGGAGCTGGGCAGGGAGCCGATCACCCAGACCAATGTATTCCTGGCGGTGGGCCTGCCTCTGTCCTTGGTAGCGAAGCAGCGGAAGGCATTCCAGGCGTACCTGCTACAGAATCGTGAGGTGGAGTTTTCTTTTCGGAGAAAGGATTACTACATCCGCATTGTAGGCGCGGCGGTCTATCCCCAGGGATTTGCCGCAATTGCGCCCATTGTCAACCACTTCACCGGAAGTAATATGCTCTGCGATATTGGTAACGGCACCATGAACATCCTGCGAACCATGGACAGCAAAGTGGATTTGCGCCAAATGTTCACGGAAAAGTTTGGCGTGCAGCAGTGCGTCTTGGCTGTCCAAGAGGCCCTTATGCGGGAACATCACGCTGAACTTGAGGAACAGATGATCCACAATTTCTTGCGGTACGGTACAATCGGTATCGACGAGGAACTGGAAAAGACCATGAAGCTGACGGCGAGGGATTATGCGAAAAAGGTATTCCGCAAGCTCCGGGAGCATGGCTATGATCCCCGGATTATGAAGCTGTATGTAGTCGGCGGCGGTGGGTGCCTGCTGAAAAATTTCTTCCCTATTGCTCCTGACAAAATCATCATTAATGGCGACATTTGCGCCACGGCCAAAGGTTACGAGTATATGGCCGAGGTACAGAGGGTAACAGAAGGTGTGAAATGAGGGCCACAAAAACCACGATACGCTTCAAGCTGTCCCGTGCCGAGGATGCCCGTGCATTGGAGTATCTGAGGAATCAGAAAGCGGCGGGGGGTTCTTTCAGCAAATCCGTGGTACAGGCCATTAACGACAGCCTGGATAGCCAGGAGGCAGAAAGCAGGGAGGATTCCTTTATGGGCAGATTCCGGCTGATGCTCCGGGAGGAACTGAAAGGGCTGGGAAATACGGTTCCTTTTCAGCCTGTTTCGGAGTCGTCCCAGCCATCAGCAATGCGAAACAGAAATCCGCAATGTGATGAAGGCCATCCGCCAGGGCATCCTTACGGATTCTACCAGAGAATGCTTGGAGGAACTGGAACAGCAGCGAGACTCCCTACGGGGCAGCATTGCCCAGCTTCAGCTGGAACGTAGGAAATTCACCAAGAAAGAAATCGTGGATTGGGTCAGTCGCTACAAAGATGGCAATATCAACGACCCGGATTATCGCAGAGAAATTATCGATACTTTCGTGAATTCCGTCTTTGTCTACGACGATAAACTGATCCTGACCTACAATTATAAAGACGGCAGCCAGACTCTGACCCTGCAAGAAATTGAGGCTGCCTTAAGTTCGGATTTAACAGGCATGTGTCCACCAAAACAAAGAAATCCGAACTTGTTCCAGATGGGACGGGTTCGGATTTTTTATTTCTATCAGAAATGCTCCATATTGACTTCCACGCCTGCGCCCCGCTATCTGAACGGGGCGCAGGCGCTTTTTTCTTTGCTGATTTGCAAAATTCCAACGTGAAAAGACTTTCTTGTCAGATTTTTGACACGCCGCGAGTATTTTGACTGCGGCTGTTCCATATTAAGTGATATACCACTGCCTAACAGGATACGACAGGGGCAGCAAATTGCACTACAATTTATCCGAATACCGATAAATTGGAGGTTTATACTATGGAATATGGGTATATCCGGGTCTCAACAAAGGAACAGAACGAGCAAAGGCAGCTGATCGCAATGCGGGAGTTCGGGATAGCGGAAAATCGGGTCTATATGGACAAGCAGTCCGGAAAGGACTTTGAACGAAAAAATTACTAGCGACTGATCCGGAAATTAAAAAAGGACGACACCCTCGTGGTCAAGAGCATCGACCGGCTGGGGCGGATGCGGATATGTTTGCTTTTTGCAAAAAGTTGTTTGTTTTAACGCTTTCTTTACACGCGCGTCTGCTGTATAATATGGTCAAATTCAACAAACCATTTGCGCTGCGGAACATGCACATTGGCAATTTACGCAAAAATAATTGCGTTTTCTGTGCAATTCCGATGATAAACCCGGAACGGCACAGCGGCGGAAGCACTTTTGGAAATGTATAATTTCCGGTTCAGAAAAAAACTGCCGGCACGGCGCATGACACCATACCGGCAGCCGCGCAGCTCAGAAGGATTGCCGCTGGAGCCTGCGGAATTCGTTGGGGCTGCACCCGATCATTTTCTTGAAGGAATTTGAGAAGTACGCGGTGCTCTCAAAGCCGACCTTGAAGGCAATCTCCTGCACGCTCAGCTCCGTACATGTCAGCAGATTCTTCGCGGCGGTGATGCGATAGTTGATGAGGTACTTATGCACGGTCGTGCCCGTCGCGTTGCGCATAAGACGGTTGATGTGGTAGGCGTGGTAGTTGAACTGCTCGGCGATCATCTCGCTGGTCAGGTTCTCGTTATAGTGCTCCTGAAGGTAGCGGATGAGCTGCAGCGCGGTGCGTCCGGCACGGTTGTTGGAGACCATCTTGGTCTTCGCGATGGTGATGAGCACGGTCTTGAAGAGGCTCGAGGCTTTCTCGCGGTAGTAGACCTCCTGCGATTCATAGACGTCCAGTATGGTCTTCAGCTCGCCCTCGATGAAATTCATGTCGCTGAGGACAAGCGGCTCGTTGAGCGCGGCGCAGTCGTCGATGTGGTCACGGTATACCTCTCCGGCGGACTCGCCGCCGCTGACGGGGATCGGCGGGATGAAGTTTACAATGTTCGAGCGCTCAAAGCTGTAATCGAAGTTGAAGACGATCATGCTCAGCGGTGCACCGGGCTGGAGCTGGTAAAGCTCCCCCGAGTTTATCAGCGCGAACGTCCCCGGGGCAAGCGGATAGCTGCTGCCGTGCACGGCAAGCGTTCCGACACCGGAGGTCACATAAAAGATGCGGTTGTCACCGGGACAGACCTGCCGCCCGACAGGGACGAAAACGATATTCTGGGCAAACCGGAGATTCGGGTTCATATCACACAGCAGCATAATAACAACTCCTTTTGTGATCGTCACGGAAAGGCATGAAGACAAGGTGATTTATCGTGCAAACGCGCCCGTCGGCGTCTTCCTATCTTGCGGGAGACGGTATGGGGACGGTGCGCCCGCTCTTACCGTTTTTTATAAATTATAGCACAGCGGATGTAAATAATCAAGCGGCAAAGAAAGCGATTTGCCCGAAATTCAAATTACGAAAAATGTTTGCTTTTTATAAATCCGGGCGGGAAATTGTATTGCTATATCGAACGCGGAAGCTTATACTTAAGGCAGAAACGGACCTGAATGAGAAGACAAGAGAAGCAGTGATATGAAAGAAACGGTAATAAATGCTTTTGCGGATAAGGCCGTGTTGGAAAGGCTTTTTACAAATGGCCCAGGCGAGCTTCTGGCGGTCAATTCCAAAGCGGGCTATCTGAAAGCGGGGCAGGATGTATATATGCTCTGTTCCGCCGACCTTGGCATAACGCCCATCGGCATTGCCGTAGACGACTATGCCGCCGCGGCGGCAGCTCTGCGGCTTTCCGCGGGCGGGCGCTTCGACACGGCAGACAATGCGCTTGTGTTTTGCGGCGGGGTTCTGCGCGTGCAGCCGTACCCGCGGCGCGCGCCGCAGGAACCGTGGGGCACTTTTCGCACGGAGAGGATTGAGGCCGCTGCGAGACTGCTCAGCGCTCTTGGCAGGACAAGCGGACTTGTGCCGCTTGCGGATGCCCTCTGTCTGGGGGCGGCACCGGAAAAAGGTATAGCGGCAAATCCTTTCTGCGCAAAGGCATACGGGCCGCTTGTCCGGCTGAGAGACGGACTTGCACACAATGACGTTGAGGCCGTGCCCGCGGAAGTGAAGAGTCTGCTGGGGCTGGGCATCGGGCTGACACCGTCGGCGGACGATGTCCTGTGCGGCATGACATACACGCTGCTGCACGGCGCGCGGAAGCTGACTGCGGCGGATGTGGAGTTTGTGAACGCAGTGAGGCGCTATGCCCCGGAACGTACAAACCTCATAAGCGCGGCGATATTGAAGGCCGTCGCGGACGGCGGCAGATTTGAAATGATGGACAATGTGCTCCGCGGCCTTACCGGGGCCGGGGAGGACGGCACGCAGCGGCTTCTGACCATCGGCAGCAGCTCCGGTTCGGAGATGCTGCTGGGAATCACGATCGCGGCAAAGCTTATACATGGGAGGGGACAGTTATGAAACTGCTTGTCAGCAATGTCGGCAGCACATCCTTGAAATTCAAGCTCTTTGACATGCCGGAGGAGCGGGTGCTGTGCGAGGCGAAGATAGAGCGCGTCGGCAGCCGTGACGCGGCGATCATGTCGTACCGCAGCCATCTCAGCGGTGCGCGGTTCAGCGCGGAGGGGCTGTGCATCCCAAGCTACGCCGAGGGCATCGCGCTGTTTCTGGAAAAGCTGACCGGCGGCGAAACGGGCGTGATAAAGGGCGTGGAGGAAATAAGCGCCATAGGCTTCAAGACCGTGCTTTCCCGAGGCTACTACGGCGTACACGAGCTGACGGACGAGGTCATGGAGAACATGCGCGAATACCTCTACATCGCGCCGGTGCATAACGCCGCCTACATAGAGGCGATAGGGCAGTTCAAAGCCGTTCTGCCGGATGTGCCCATGATAGGCGTGTTCGAGACGGCGTTTCACCGGGAGATCCCCCTTGAGCGGGCGCTGTACTCCATCCCCTATGAATGGTACGAAAAATACGGCATCCGCAAGATGGGCTATCACGGTGCGTCCCACGGGTACATCGCCCAGCAGGCGGCAAAGCTCGGCAGGGCGGAGAGAGTCATCTCCTGCCATCTTGGCGGAAGCTGCTCCATCTGTGCGATCCTCGACGGAAAGAGCGTGGACAACAGCTTCGGCTTTTCCCTCCAGACCGGCGTGATGCACGCGAACCGCGCCGGGGACATTGACCCGTACATTGTGCCTTTCCTCATGAGCAAGGGCATGGAGCTTGACGACATCCTCCACGGGCTGAGCAAAAACGGAGGACTTCTGGGCGTGTCCGGCGTCAGCAACGACCTGCGCGAGGTCAGCGCCGCGGCGGCGGACGGGAACGCACGGGCAGAGCTGGCGATCAATATGTTCGTGTGCAGCATCGTGCGGTTTATCGGCGCGTATTACGCGGAGCTTGGCGGACTTGACCAGCTCGTCTTCACCGGCGGGATCGGCGAGAACTCCGACCTTGTCAGAAGCAGAGTGTGCGCGCAGATCCGGCATCTGGGCGTGGAGCTGGACGAGGAGAAAAACAGCGGCTGCCGGGAAGGCACCATATCCAGCGCGGCTTCGGCGGTGCGGGTGTCCGTGATCCCCGCGAATGAGGAACTGGGGGTCGCAAGGCAGACCTACGGATACATAGAAAAAATGGAAGGCTGAGAGACAATATGGAACACTTTCGCGAGGTTCAGGACGGAATATTTTTGCTCAAGTCTCCTTTCCCACCCGTGTGGAGCGGGGTGACGCTGGTACGGGGCGAGGAACTTTGCCTCATAGACAGCGGCGCGAGCGCAGACGTGGTTGACGGGGTGATACGCCCCGCACTGGCGGAGCTTGGGCTGGGGCTGGGAGACATCGACTGGCTCGTCAACACGCACTGCCACGGCGACCACATCGGCGGCCACGCCCGGATAAAGGAGCTTGCGCCGCAGATCAGAACCGCCTGCATCGAGCAGGCTGCCCCGGCGCTGAGAGACCCTGCGGCGAACGCCGTGCGCATCCGGACAAAGTACCCCAGGTTCAGTCCGCCGCCCCAGTGCTACCTGCGCGGTGTGGAGCCGGATCGTGTTCTCCGGGACGGGGAGGCGCTGGGGGACAGACTTACGGTGCTGCACACCCCGGGACATGACGGCGACTGCGTATGCTGGTACGACAGGAAAACGAAGACCGCTGTGACCGGAGACTCCCTGCAGGCAAACGGAACCGTGACGCAGGGCATCGCGTTCTATCAGGATCTTGACGCCTATCTCGGCTCGGTTGCGAAGCTCAGAACCTGCGACGTCGAGAATATCATCGCGGGACACGATTATGCCGGAATGGGCTACAACATCGAGGGCGTGGAGAACGTCCGGCGCGTTCTTGACCTGTGCGCTGCCTATACGGAGCAATATCAGCGCTTTGTTGACGAGGCGCTCAGCTGCGGCCTTACGGACACTTCGGTCATGGCCGCGCAGATGATAACGCAGCTCGGCTGCGGAATGCCGCAGAAACTGTTCCTCGCAATGTATACGACGGATGAGCATATCCGGCACAGCAAGTTTTATAAAGGAGAGTTGAAGTAAATGGGCAGGAACGTACTTATTTCGGGTGCATCCCACGGCATAGGGGCGGCGACGGCGATCGCCTTCGCGAAGGACGGCTGCAACGTCGGCATAAACTACCACAACAACAGAGCCGGTGCGGAGGAGACCGCGGCGGAATGCCGCAAATACGGCGTGGACGCACAGATTTACTGCGCGGACATCGGCTGCCGGGAGCAGGCAGTGGGGATGATGCGGGATTTCATCGAGCACTTCGGCACGGTGGACGTCCTCATCAACAACGCCGGCGGCGCGCTGAAAATGCCCAAGGGCGAGTTCTGCGACATGCCGCTGGATTACTGGGATTCCCAGATAGCGCTGAACCTGAGCGGCGCGGCCTATCTGTCCCATGAAGCGATCAAGAACATGAAGGAGCACAACATCCCCGGACGCATCGTGAACATCAGCTCGATCCACGGCAGCGTCACATGGGTCAAGAGAAAGGCACTGCCATACTGCGCTGGCAAGGGCGGCATCGAGATGTTCACGAAGACGCTCGCCATCGAGGTGGCAAAGTACGGAATCCGCGTCAACTGTGTCGCGCCCGGTCTGATCCTCACCGGCGTGATGAGCCGTTATTCCGATCGCGACGTCGAGGGCTTCCGGCGCAAGATCGCCGCGGGATACCTCGCAACGCCGGAGGATATCGTGCCGATGATACAGTTCTTCGCGGATGTGGAAAAGACAAAATACATCGTCGGGCAGACGATCGCGGTCGATGGCGGACAGAGCATCGACGGCGCGATCGACTGTATGCTCGAAGATGAATTTTGAGATAAATCAGTAAACAGGAAAAACAAATGCTCAGGAAGAAATTCCGGAAAGGTGAAAAAGACAATGGCAAAGGTAAAGTATGAAAACATGAGAAGCTGCTGGGAGTTTGGCGAAGCCTCCGAGTGCCGCCGCGGACTGATGTGCGGCATGGGCTATACCGAGGAAGAACAGAAGCGCCCCCTCATCGCTGTGGTGAACAGCTGGAACGAATATAACCCCGGCCATGTACATCTTGACAAGCTTGCCGAGCGTGTAAAGCAGGGCGTTCGTGAAGCAGGCGGCCTGCCGCTGGAGGTCATGACGACGGGTATCTGCGACGGCATGGTGCTCAAGGACCCCAGATATATTGAAGTCCCCAGCCGTAACTCCATCGCCGATCAGGTCGAGCTGACCGTTGACGGCAACTTCTTTGACGGCATGGTGCTGCTCTCCTCCTGTGACTCCGTCGTCCCCGGCCATCTGATGGGCGCGGCGAGACTGAACATCCCCGCCATCATGGTGACCGGCGGCTACATGCCTCTGGGTACCTTCCGCGGCAAGGAAGTCCTGCATATCCATGCGCAGGACAAGGTCGGCACGGCGAAGGCCGGCAAGATGGACATGGATGAGTACAACGGACTCATCGAAAACTCCTGGGGCATCTGCGGCGCCTGCACCTCCATGACCACCGCGAACAGCATGTGCATGATCGCCGAGGCTCTGGGCATGACCCTGCCCGGCAACTCCACCATGTGCGCGACCAGCTCCTCCATCTACAACCTCTCCTACATGGCCGGTAAGCAGATCATGAATCTGGTCAACGAGGGCATCACCGCCAGACAGATCATTACCGAGAACGCCATCAAGAACGCCATCATGCTGGACATGGCAGTCGCGGCGTCCTCCAACCTCATCCTCCACATTCCCGCTATCGCGAACGAAGCGGGCTACGACCTGCCTTGGTGGAAGTACTTCGACGAAGCTTCCAACGAGATCCCGCTGCTGTCTCACCTCGCTCCCAGCGGCCCCTACAACGTCAAGGACTTTGACCTTGCCGGCGGTATGCGCGCCATGCTGAAGGAGCTGCTGCCCAAGCTGCACGGCGACTGCCTGACCGTCACCGGACATACCCTTGAGGAGAACGTCAGAGACGCCGTCGTCTACAACCGCGACGTTATCCACAGCCTCGACAACCCCGTCATGACCGAGCCGGGCATCGGCGTGCTCTACGGCAACCTCGCTCCCGAAGGCGCTATCGTCAAGATCGCGGGCGTTCCTTCCCAGCTCATGACCTACAAGGGCAAGGCCCGTGTGTTCGACTCCCTTGAGGATGGCATTCAGGCTCTGCGCGCCGGACAGATCCATGCGGGCGACTGCTGCGTGCTGCGCTTTATGGGCCTGCGCGGACGTTTCGGCACCACCGCTTTCACCTTCCAGGAAGAGCTGAAGGGCCTGCACGAGCTGTATAACTCCTGCGCCATCATCACCGACGGACGCTTCTCCGGCGGCACCTCCGGCCTTTCCATCGGCTATGTGTCCCCCGAAGCGGCGCTCGGCAGCCCCCTCGGCGTCATCGAAGAGGGCGACGAGGTCGAGATCGACATCCCTGCGCGTAAGCTGCATCTGTGCATCAGCGACGAGGAAATGAACAGAAGACTTGCGGCCTTCCATTGGGAGTTCCCCAGCAAGGACTATCCGCGTTACCTCAACCTCTTCGTGCAGAACGTCGGCTCCATGGCAAAGGGCGGTATTTGGGAGACCAAATAAGCCGTGAAAACAGACCTGCTTATTATTGGAGGCGGTCTTGCCGGGCTGACGGCGGCATATGAAGTACTGAAAGCCGAGCCGGGACGCAGAATCACGATTCTGCGCCCCGGTGCGGGGTCATCCCCGTATGTACACGGCTTCAATATGCCGCTGAATCCGCAGGATTCGACGGAACTTTTCATACAGGATACAGAGGCTTCCGGCAGAGGTCAGGGCAACGCGGCGCTCGTTGAAGAGCTGTGCAGGGGCAGCCTTGAGCTTCTGCCGTTTTTCGATGAGCTTGGCCTGGACTTCAACCGCGAGGCGGATGGGAGCTATCAGCAGCTCAGACCCCTCGGGGCATCGTGCCCGCGGGTCATCAGCATCGGCAACGATGCCGGCGGCGCGATCCTCAGAAAGCTGCTTACCGTCATGGAGCAGCACGAAAATGTCAGCGTCTGCACCACGCTCCATGCCCTGCGCCTGATAACGGAAGACGGCAGAGTGTGCGGCGCTCACTGCTTTGACACGCAGAGCAAACGCTGGATGCAGATCAAGGCGAAAGCGGTGATCCTCGCCGCAGGCGGCTTCTGCAGGATATTCCCGTTTTCGACGAACTCCGCCGACCTCGGCGGGGACGCCATGGCAATGGCGCTTGACGCCGGGGCAGAGCTGACGGATATGGAGTTTGTCCAGTTCGAGCCGAGCGCCGCCGTCTGGCCGCTGGCGATTGCCGGAAAGAGCGTGATCACGACGCTTTTCTATGAGGGCGCTGTGCTGCGCAACGGCAAAGGCGAACGGTTCATGTTCCATTACAGCGACAAGGGCGAATGCGCGGATAAGGATGTTCTGTCCTTCGCGATCGCGTCCGAGATCGCCGCGGGACGGGGAACGGAGCACGGCGGCGTGGCGTTCGACGCAAGCGGCGTCGGGCGCGAACGGCTGGATGAGGCTTACAGCGCCTACGTAAAGCGCTACCGCGCGGTGGGAATGGACATCGCCGAGCAGGCGATGGAGATAGCCCCGGCGGCGCACACCTCGCTGGGCGGCGTGTACGCAAGACCCGATTGCAGCACAAGCGTGGAAGGGCTGTTCGTCTGCGGCGAGACCCTCGGCGGACTGCACGGCGCGAACCGCATCGGCGGCAATGCCGGACTGGAAACGATGGTGTTCGGCCGCAGAGCGGGCTGCAGCGCGGCGGCGTATATGGACACACTCAGCGGCGAACCGGCGGACTGCACGGACGAGATAAGCGACGCGGCAGCCACGGTCAATATCGATGCGCTTCGCGCGGAGCTGACAAAGATCGTCGGCGGGGCGCTGGGCGTGATCCGGGAGGCCGGTAAGCTGGAGCAGGCGAAGACGGAGCTGGAGCGGATGCTGGAACAGATCCCGGAGAGCGGCTGCTATGCGCAGCAGCGCCTGCGCAACGATACGCTCACGGCATATGCGGTGACGCTTGCCGCCCTTGAACGGAAAACATCCACCGGCTGCCATGTCCGCACGGACTCCGCCGGTGAACCGGAGAAATACCGCGTAAACATCCGCTGTGAAAACGGCAGGGCAGTGCCCCGCCGCGCCGAAATCTAATATTATTTCCTGATTAAAATCTTTGATTTCAATCAGGAAGGCATCGCCTGATGGCGCTGCCAGTTTTGTGATTTATAAGGAAAGAAATCACAAAACAAGTCTCGTATGAACTCCTTGCCCTTCGGGCAATTAAAATCTTTTCTAAAGATTTTAATTGGAGTTCAGTATAAAGCCCTCTCAGTCACCTGCGGTGACAGCTCTCCCAGAGGGAGAGCCAAGGGGCTTATGCACGAGAAATGGAGCGGATCAGTAACGATCCGCTCCATTCACTGTTTTTATCAATATTTCCGCCATGTCGAGGGCATGAGCAGGATCAGCATGGGGAACAGCTCCAGCCGCCCGAACAGCATATCCGCCGTCAGGACGATCTTCGCCAGCGGCGAAAAGGCCGCGAAGCAGCCCGTGGGGCCGACCAGCCCCAGGCCGGGGCCGATGTTATTCAGCGTCGCCATCACGGCGGTGAAGGTGGTGACAAAATCCAGATTGTCCAGCGCCACCAGCAGCACGGACACCAGCGTCACCAGAAAATACAGGGTCATGTAGCTCTGAACGCCCTGCACCGTCTCCCGGCTGACGGGCTTTCCGTCCACCGTCAGCACCCGCACGGAGCGGGGATGAAGCAGCTTGCGCAGCTCGGAGCCAAGGGCTTTGCACAGAATCACCAGCCGGGAAACCTTCACGCCGCCGCCGGTAGACCCGGCACAGGCACCCACGATCATCAGCAGCACCAGAATACACCGACTGAGCTGGGGCCACAGGTCAAAATCCGTTGTGCTGAAGCCCGTGGTGGTAATGACGGACGAGACGGCGAAAAAAGCGTGGTGGAACGCGTCAAACGCCGCGGGGAACATCCCCAGAATGTTAAGGGTAATAATCAGCGTGCTCCCGGCGATGATGGCAAAATACGCCCGCACCTCGGTATTCCGCCAGGCCATGGCATATTTTTTCATCAGCAGGAAAAAGTAAACGTTGAAGTTCACGCCGAACAGCGCCATGAACACGGAGACCACGCCCTGAAGGTAGTAGCTGTCATAGTAGCCCATGGAGCTGTTCTTGATGCCGAAGCCGCCGGTGCCGGCGGTGCCGAAAGCGGTACACAGGCTGTCAAACAGGGGCATTCCCCCAAGGAGCAGCAGCACCACCTCCACCGCCGTCATGACGATGTAAATACCGTAAAGAATGGCGGCGGATTTGCGCATATTGGGCACCATCTTGCTCACGGTGGGGCCGGGGCTTTCCGCCCGAAGCAGGTGGTTGGCCTGTCCGCCCATGTTCACCAGCGACAGCATGAACACCAGAATGCCCATGCCCCCCAACCAGTGGGTAAAGCTGCGCCAGAAGAGCATCCCGTTGTCCAGCGCCTCCACGTTGGTCAGGATGCTGGCGCCGGTGGTAGTAAAGCCGGAAACCGTCTCAAACACGGCGTCTAAGTAGCTGGGGATCTGCCCGGACAGGGTAAAGGGCGCCGCGCCGATCAGGGAAATGACCACCCATGCCAGCGCCGTAAAGACGAATCCTTCCCGGGCGTACATGTCCCGCTTGGCGGGCTTGAACCGGGTCAGCAGGAAGCCAAGCAGTCCCGCCGCGATCATGGTGTACAAAAAGTAAATGCCGGAGCTTTCCCCGTAGATCACGGCGACCGCCAGCGGCAGCACCAGAAACGCCGCCACGATCAGCAGGATCATGCCGAAAAGATAGCGAAGCAAGGGATAATTCATGTCCGTTCCCCCTTACCGCCGGGTGGTGAAGATATCGTTGAGGCTTCTCAGTCCGCTGTGGGCTGCGACCACGATCACGCTGTCCCCCACCTCGATGGTGTCGCTGCCCCGGGGGGTAATGGTCTTGCCGCCCCGGGAGATGCAGCCGATCAGCAGGCCGTCCTTCAGGTGCAGATCCTGCAATGGGATGCCGCAGAAATCGGCGCTGGCCGTGACCCGGAACTCCATCGCTTCGACCTTATTGCTGACGATCTTGCACAGCGTCTCCATGCTGGCATAAGCGTCGGAATTCTGCATGGCCCGGACGTAGCGCACCACGTTGTCCGCGCAGATATTCCGGGGATAGAACACGGAATCCAGAGACAGGCTGCCCACCAGCGGCTCATAGGAGCTGCGGTTGACCTTGGTAATGACCTTGGCGCGGGTCGTCCTCCCGGCAAACAGGGAAATGATGATGTTTTCTTCGTCAATGCCCGTCAGCGCCGCAATGGCATCCATGTGCTCGATGCCTTCCTCCTGTAACAGGCGCTGATCCGTACCGTCGCCGTGGAGGATCGTCGCCTCCGGCAGGAGCTGGCTCAGCTCCTCGCAGCGCTTCGCGTCCGATTCCATGCCGGTCGCCAGCAGCTGCCGGGCAAGATAATAGCCCATCCGGCCGCCGCCGATCAGCATGACCTGCCGCACCCGGGTCTTCGCCACGCCGACCTGCCGGAAAAACCGCTGCGCCTCCTGCGGACTTGCCACCACGGAGATCCGGTCCCCGGCCTTCAGCTGGAACTCACCGGAGGGGATAATGACGTCCCGCTCGCCCCGCTCCACCGCGCAGATCAGCACGTTGGCACGGAACTTTCCGATGTCCTTCAGCGCCATGCCGTCCAGCGGGGAACCCGCCGTCACGCCGGTTTTGAGAATTTCCACATGCCCTCTGGCAAAGGTGTCGATTTTGATGGCCGAGGGGAACCGCAGTACCCGGGCCATTTCCGTGGCGCAGGCTTCCTCGGGGTTGATGGCCATGCTGAGCCCCAGATCGTCCTTGATGAGGTTCAGCTCCTCCACGTACATGGGGTTGCGCACCCGGGCGATGGTGTGCCGCGCGCCCAGCTTCTTGCCGATGAGGCAGCACAGCAGGTTCAGCTCGTCCGCGCCGGTACAGGCAATGACGAGGTCTGCCTGATCCGCTCCTGCCTCCAGCTGAACCTCCCGGGAAGCGCCGTCGCCCTCCACGACCATCACGTCCAGCTCGTTGTTGGACTGATCCAGCCTGACCCCGGAGCGGTCCACCAGTGTCACTTCATGCTTTTCCTTCGACAGCTGCTCAGCAAGGACACTGCCGATTTTTCCGTCGCCGATAATCATGATTTTCATAAATATCACCCACGTCTTTATCCATTTTGCCTTACTATATCACAAATCCCGATTGAATGCAACCGCGCGGGAAAATCTGTGCAGAATCTGAAGGGGGTGTCAATAAAATCTGTCATTTTCTGTATTTCCTTCCGGAAATTCACGCTAATACTCCAAAAAATATTGGCAAAGCTATGGTTGCGGAACAAAACCGCGAGAAAGCAAAAAGGAGAGAAAACGGTATGAAGAGCAACAATCAGATCAACATTCCCCAGGCTCGGGAAGCGATGGACAAGTTTAAGATGCAGGCTGCCAGCGAGGTTGGCGTGAACCTGACCAACGGTTACAACGGTCACCTGACCTCCCGCGAAGCCGGCTCCGTCGGCGGCCAGATGGTCAAGAAGATGATACCCGTACGAATTGCGAGTTATCCCCGTCCGGCTCGTACCGCAATTGAGCATGAAGTCAATGTGCGGTACATAGCTTCAATTACGATTTAGGAGGATTATGGACATGAAAATGCTGATTTCTTGTAGGTTTAACATGGATACCGCTTGCGTAGAATTGAAATTCTCCGACGGCAGCAGACTTGCAATTGATACCATCGCTGTGGAGAACGAGGTTACCGACAGTACATATCAGCGGTCGGAGCTGGACTGGCTGATTTACAATGCACCGCTGGAATATGCGCAGCTGGTATTGGGCGGTGGATTAGAAGAGTATTTGAACGGCACGCCGGAGCATCGGTTGAGGGACTAAGGCAAATAAATATGGTACAGCCCACCAGTCTGCAAGGATTGGTGGACTGTATCTTTTCAATATTATCTTACACACAGGATGTCACCCGTGCTTATTGGATACTCAAATTCCAGAGGATTCTAAGTATGCGACATTTTCCATTAGCTTTAGCCATGGAGTTATTATGATTTCTTCTGTCTGCGAAATGAATGGAAGAATGTCCATCATGCCCTTCGGCTTTCTTTCGCTCAGTTCCTGCATTGTTTCCAAGTCTGTAATAGCTGCATCCGCCCTCTTCAAATGTTCCAGGTAATCCAGCGGATAGTCTTTTATGATTCGGGCCGCCCTTGGAAGATCAACACACAGGCAGGCCATAAACCGAAAGAGCTTCCGCGTGTTCGCGCATATTTGAGCGATATTTTCTTTGGAAACATCCGAGTTGGTCACTACAGTTAAGCACAGCTTTTGGGTCTGCTGACAAATCTGATAATGTTCATTGAGAGATTCCCATTCTTCACGGCTTGCATTCATTTCATTATTGCGCACATTTGCCAGTATATAAAATACAATCCCCGTAATGCACCCTGCACAGATGCTTGTCAGCAAGGCAGATACTGCAGGTAACGAGCAGAACAGGCAAATCGATAACACTCCAGACACAATCGTAATAATAGAAATATAAAGGATCATGCGATAATGGGGATACCTTTTGCATTGCACACACATATTCTTGATTTTGTCAGTTAGAAGATGCCGTTCTTTTTTTACCAAAACTTTTTCCTCCTGCATTCTAATGAATCCACGCGAGGTGCTTTCTTCATCGCTTTACGATTCCAGCTGCTGCCCTCTGCCACGCCCAATTCTTCTGTAATCAGCTCAGAAGGAAAGGTAAATATTTTCCAGCTGTTCGCACAGCAGAAGATTATCGATGTCATCAGACATCGTCTCCCCCTGGCGGATTCCGTTTATGAACGATTGCATATCCGTCTTCAGCTGTTTCGGCAATGCGACCCGCTCCTTTGGCGGGACCAACATCAGAAGATGGTACACATCACGGTAGTGCTTTCGGATATGGCGGGAATTTCCTTCCTCACCACCTTTTTGGCGAGCGGATAGTTCGCACCAGGCTTTTGCTTTGAATGGAATCAGGTATTTCTCGTCCAGGACACTAAGGCCATCGACAATTCTCCTGCCTTGCAGAAGGAACTGGTAGTAGTCGTCATTCAACAAAATGGCCGAAAGGCTGGAAACATCATCCGCAATAGGGACAGGAGTCAGATGCGTTTCCGGCAGGAGGGGAACGTCCGGCGTTCTGGAAAACAGTTCAATCATTTTAGGGTATGCCGCATCTGTTGGATTCCGAAATCGGTAAAATTGGCGCTGTGTTTCCCCGGTTTCAATTCCGTTGTAGTTCGCTTCCTTGATGAACTCCCAGAATGCCTGACCGAATTCTTTGCTGATGTTCTCAACAACCAGCACAACATCCAGGTCCTTCGTTGCACGGAAATTTTCACCGATTTCATCGAATAAAATCGAACAGGCGGTGCCGCCAATCAACACATAATTATCTGTATACTTTTGAAAAAAATCTCTGAATTTATATAATCCTTGAATGTTTACCATAGGATTTCATTCACCAAACCTTCTATTTCTATTTGCACTCGCTCATCCTTGCTGTCTTTGAACTGGGCATAAAGGGAGCATACATCAATATAGTTTCCACATGCCAGTATTTTCGGATCGTACCGAAAGATTTCTATAACACAATAATCCCTGTCAAATACGTCATACGCATGGAGAATTTTTGCTTTGTCAATTTTTTGAAAGTCCTGTGCAGAGGCGGCATAAGAATGGATACTGGTCCCGTTCAAAAAAGAAAGCCGAAACAGCGCCAGATCTCCCGACATCAGGAATCCCGGATTGTCAAACTCCATTGCAACATAGTGGCGGGTTTTCACCGGGTCAAACAAATACTGTTTTCCCTTTTCCCAAAATTCCCTTCCGCTGGAAATGGTGTACTGTTTTCTGGTGCTGCTGCCTTCCGTACGCAGTAGTTCGCGGAAAGATAATTCTTTCAAAGCTCGATTGACGGAAGCTACAGAATATGGGAGCCATTCGCTAAGTTGATGGGCATTTGTTTTTTTGATTTTGTTTAGCAGCAAATAGATAAAAACCACTTGCGTTGCGACAGCAAACTGTTCCCCATATTTCTGAGCAACGGATTCTGTCTCCGTCAAATTCATTGCGCAATGCGGGATATATAGCTGTTTCTCCGGAACGAGAAAGGCGATTCCCGATTGCACCAGCGCATTTCTCTGGTTCAGCCGCAGATTCTCCAGAAGTAGGACCGGCAAAAGGTTTGTATACTTTTGAATTTGCTTCAGCTGCTTCTTTAGCGTTTCCATTCTTAAATCCATCGCAGTCTTGGGCTTAACCAATAGATACCGCTCTTCACCAATTTGCAGGGAAAACAACTGATAGTTTTCGGTAAGATACAGCGGTAAGTTGTCGTATCTATTGTAGTTTTCCAAAAACATCTGCGGGCCAAACATCATCCGCAGGTAGCTGACCAACTGCTCCATTTTCGCTCACCTCGCTGCTAAATATTTTGCATCAGTATTATATCATTTATTTTGAGATAATACAATATTTGTGATACAATTTTTTAAGCTTTCGGCATAATCTATCCCCCCGGATAATGTTGCGAAAGAAACGGGAAAGGAATAGCAAGGGGTTACGGCCCAACATAGGGTAGAAATCCGGTACATGGCACAGCTGACGTGTGAAATGCCCCCAGGAGGTGACGTGCAAATCATCTCCCGGGGGCTTCTTCTAGTGCTTTACGATTTCAGCTTATCATCATTGTAATCATTCTTGTCATTTCTTAATCACAATGCAAAAGGAAATACTTGGGATGCCGCTTTTTGCCGCGTCAATTTCAATGCGGAAGCTTCCCGGATTGGACATGGTGATTGGTAGGCTTTTCCGGAATTGTCAGCTTTAGCCCTCCCTCATCCGGCAATGGCCTCAAATACCGTGCCGCAAAGCTTTTCACAGCTTATATCCGCAGTACTCTGCTATTCCTTTTTCTCCTTGGTACATTGCAAAAGGCAAATACAGTTTCTTTCACCTTGTCTTGTGGGGCAGTTTCATTTTCACAAGTTCCCCCAGCGCTCCATGTATTTCATGCGGTGAAACAGATTCGCAATAACCGGATTTCTCCAGGCGAATAAATCTTCAGCTAATTGCGGAACCTTTTTCTATTTTACGATTTCAGTCTATAGATTCGATTTCGATTTCCGCCTTCCGTCGATACCGCTCCATCTTCGACCATTTCACCAAGAAGCTGTCTGGCCCTTGCGCTCTTTACTCCAAGCATCACAGAAATATCTGCGCACTTTGCGAAAGCATGGTCTGTCAGATATTCCAATATTGCTGCCTTTTGACTTGCTGTTTTCACATTTTTGATTTTATCTCCGTCTTTTATCGCTGCTTTTTTATCGCCATTTTGATTTTTTGTCAGCGATAACGATAATACGGTTCGATCCGGCTCTGCGGATTCCGCAATGACAGGTTCTTCCCACCCCTGCTCTCGCCAAACCCGGAAAATATTTGGGATGCCGCTCCCGGCACGTTCACCAATATCAATCAGGTTAAACATTTTCAGCATAGTCCCGTTCCTGGGGTCGGATACACCGCCGCTTTTCGCCGCGTCAATTTCAATTCGGAAGCTTCCCGGATTGGACATAGTGATTTGGTTTTTTCGTTTGATAATCACAAGCCCCTGCCGTCCGTAATAATCCGCATTGACCAGGCAATTCACCAGCGCCTCCCGGAGTGCCTGATGAACAGCCGTATCGTCTACCCGAACGCCGCCCTCCATTCTGAACGGCACCTTGATGTCCTGCGTCAGTTTGTTGTATACCCGGAAATAAAAATCATACACATTGCCGCTCCAATCTCCAGAAGAGGAAATGATTCGGTCTGTCCACCGGACATCGGAATCGTATTGTTCCTGATAATCCAGGAAATACGTATTAAACTCCCGCACAATGTCGTACTCGTTCCCGAACATCAGAAGCCCCGCAGAGGTCGGGTGCTTTTTCCCGTCAGAGCCAATCCCAATAGCACCCAATTTCAGCAGGAAATCCTCATCTTCCAAGGCTTCCCAGACGTGCCCCGGACGGGACAGGCGCATTCTTTGCCGATAGCCTCGGATGCTTTCACTGTTGAAAACGGTCATATCCATTTCGTTCAGCACCAGCATATCCTGAGTCTTCACGGAAGCATCCCGCACCATAGCCTGGTATTCTTCCTTGGTGCATCGGTAATCTCCCTCGCCGTTCCGGCGATAGGTGCATAGAGGGTTTCCATCTACATAAACCGGCCGGTAAGAGCGCTCTGCCCGCGGCACGTTGATGACAACAATATGATTTCCTTCAATCTCTTGCACAAAAACATCCTTCGAGGACAGCACATTCACACTCGTCTTATTCGGGTTATTGGCAATGTTCCAGAACTCTTTTATGAGCTTGTCCGGGTCAGGCAAGTCGATTGCATGAAAGGATTTGTCAGGCATTTCTTCCACACCCAGCAAAATGATTCCACCGTAGGTATTTGCAAACGCAGAGTAAGTTTCCCAAATGCTCTTTGGCAGACCGCCCAGCGCTTTCTTCGCCTCAATACGGTTGTTCTCCCGGTACTGCTCTAATTTAGAAAAGTCAATCATGGTTGTCCCCCTTTGGTCTTCCACAGAAATCTGCGCTCTGTCCAGAATCGTTTTTCTAATTAACCATATCATACCATATAGCGGCATCCGTATGCAATGGATTTTTCAAATATGCAAATTCGGTCAACATCAAAACAGATTTTGTTTCGGGCTGACAGAGAAGCATTTTTCAAATGCGCAGCCAGAACAAAGTTCTGATCTTGGGGATTGGGGATTTTGCCCCAACAAGCAAATTGCGTCCGGGTAGCACCCGGACACTGCTTGCCGCTTGAAAATCACGTTGTAATTCAATCTCTGCCATCTCTATGGTTTCCACCAAATTCACAGCCGTGGGTGTGACCATGCCCATAATACCACCGACCGTACCGGTAGCCATAGTGGGGCGGGCAGTGGGCACAGTCACCGTTGCACTTTCCGGAGGGATTGCGCTTTTTGCCGCCAAACAATAGACTTGCAATGCCCACGGACTGCCAGAAGCTTGGCTTTTTCGGGTGCTCCTCCCGCGGAATATCGATATCCTCTTCTTCCGGCTCATCAAACAGGCGAACATGGTTTTTCTTTGCCACTCTGTTTATTACGTCATCGTCAGCCATCCCCCAGAGGTCCTCCAGCTGCTCCTGGGTAAAGTGTTCCCTGGATTTTTCCAGCATGGCATTGATGGTCTCTTTATCACAGCTGCAGCACAGATCCTCGATATTCTCTGCCGTAAAGGACACGCCTGCCTCCAGCGCCTTCCGGATGAACCGGGATGCGCTTTTTTCATCCATAAGCTCCTGCGCAACCTCTGCCACCTGATCAGACGGACCGAAAGACGTCAGCTGGTGCACTCTATGCACCTGCGTACTGGATGCCCAGTCAAAGAACCGTTCATAAAATGTCTGCCAATCCATTTTCACACCTCGCTGCACGTTTTTGTGTTTTTCGTAATTACAGGGAGTTCATCACATCTAGCAGTTTTTGATAGCTGTCCACATCGTGGTATTTGACATTCTCCGTAGAAATCTCATTAAAGAGTTTTCTCGCACAGGAGATTTTCGCCTTTTCAATCGGCTTTAAGCTCAAACTCTCCATTGTACCCTTGGTCTCGGCGATGAAGTAGATGTGCTTGACTGTGCCTTCATAGAAAGCAATCGCCCAGTCGGGAGAGTAATTGCCAACAGGGGTAGGAATATGAAATCCCCTCGGAAGTTTTGCATAGACGCAAACCTCATCGGCTGCATCCAAGTCCTCTGCAAATCGGCGTTCAACGCTCTTTTCCGCATAGCCATCGGTAAACACATAGTCCTGGATGTGCTTTGTCGCCTTGAACGCCTTGTCAATGCTTGTCGAGTTTTTCTCTGCCGTGAAGATTGTGCTGTCATATTCACCCTCAATCTGGTCGTAGGTGATATGCTCCACGATCATTGTTGCTTTCTGTTCGTTGATAAGGCGAATGACCTTGGAGATAAATTCTTCCGGGTTTGCTTTATACATGGCAAACTTCAGCGGAGAAATCCCCTTAATGATCTCGACAACTGTTCTGCGGGTCAATACCGTACCCTCGGCAATTTTACCAACGAGGTCATAGGTGATATGGCTGACATCGCTCCGCTTCAGCGTGGTCGTGCGGGTTTTGGCTGACTTAAATGCTTCTCCACGGTCAAGCGCATTGGCATCCATTTCGTCGGTCTGTTCGCCTCTGGAAACGGTATAGGTCAACTCGGAAACAAACAATTCGCTGTCGATATGGCGAATTGCTTTCTCAATCAGCTCAGCGCTGTCAAAGGAGACTGCATAGGCATACTTGTGATTGATCCGTTTCCAAAGCTCCTGGAACTCTTTCTTGTAGAAGTTTTGGTTCAGCCCGTTGCTTTCCACCTTCGCCTGTTTGCCATTTTCCACCATACGCTCCAGAGCGGATTCGTCAAAGACAGCCTGCACAAGCGTATGGATACCCTCTGCCATCGGAGCAAGCTGTGGCGGCATGGGTACAAGCGTTCCCATCTCCATGTCCATGCGGTACTTGTCCGTGACTTTTCGATCCATATCAACATACTGATTTGCGATCAGATAGAACTCGATTGCGTTGGCAGTCTTATCATCAATCGCTGTAGGCTTGCCGTCCACCTTGACGAACTTACCCTTGAAGTATTCGCTGGTCGCTGCGGTCGGCCTGTCGTACAGAACTTTCTTAATATCGGATTGCAGATCAGCGACAAAGCCCTTATAACTCTCGCTTGCAATAACCGTCAGCTTGTTGATATTGTGAATATCATCGCCGAGGACTTCCGCATCCATTCTGTTGCCGGCTTGGTTGACGCAAAGCCGCAGACCACGCCCAACTTCCTGCCGCTTCTGCGTAGAGCTGTCGCTGTGCTTCAGCGTACAAATCTGGAATACATTCGGGTTATCCCAACCTTCACGCAGAGCGGAATGGGAGAAGATAAATCTTGTCGGCTCGTCAAAGGACAACAGCCGTTCCTTGTTTTTCAAAATGAGGTCGTAGGCGGAAATATCATCCGAGAACTCAGCACCACGCTTGAGCGCAGAGTTGATGCTGCGACCGGTCTTTTTGTCGATGCTGAAATAGCCCTTGTGCGTGTCGGCAGTTTCAATGCTGCGGAGATACTTCTGATACGGCGTATCAAACATCGTCAGATGCTCGTTCAGAATGTTGAGATATTCCTCCTCAAAGATACGACCGTATTCGCCCAAGACTTCGTTTCCGTCCTCGTCATACTGACGGTACTTTGCAACCTCGTCGATGAAAAATAGGGACAGCGTTTTGATGCCCATATCAAAGAGCCGTTCTTCTTTTTCAAAGTGCGACTCGATGGTTTCCCGTATCTGGATGCGCCGCATATCTTCCTCGACCACATCACCAACGACCTCGCTCTGGCGGATCACCAGACCGTTTGTAAATGTGATCGTACCACGCAGCGGCTCAATGTCGGAGATGGTATATCCATCTTTGTACTGCTCCATCTCATTGGACTTGTAGTAGAGGTTGTCTCCTACGGCAAGCGTAAACATCTTCCGCTTACTGCCTGCGTTTTGTGCGACTTCGATTTCCATTTTTGCCATCGGCGGCTTATTCGGAGACAGGACGATATTTTCGAGATAGAGGTACTGGCTCGTGCCGGTAAGATTCTTGACCTCAAAGCCCTTGACCTCGATCTTTTTGACCAATTTCTTGTTGAACGCATCGAGCGCATCCAGAACATACACAAGGTTGTGCTGCTTGGCATGGGTGGCAGAATAGTTCAAGCTGAACAGCGGATTAAAGTTCTTGAGTGCTTTCTGCGTTACCTCTCCGCCCATTTTCTGCGGCTCGTCCAGAATGATGATCGGTCTGTTCGCCTTAATGACATCAATCGGGCGGCGGGAATCGAACTCGTCTCGCTTGGAATAGATGATACGGGCTTCTTTGCTTTTGCCGTCCTCTTTCAAAGACGAAGCGAACGCCTGCGTATTGATAATCATAACATTGATGCCGGAGCTGGAGGAGAAGTTGTCCAGTTCGTTCAAGTTGGAGCTGTTGTAGATGAAGAAGCGAGCCTTCTTTCCGTACTGCTCCATGAAGTGATCCTCGGTGATCTGGAAGCTCTTGTTCACGCCCTCACGAATTGCAATGCTCGGCACGACAACAATAAACTTGCTCCATCCATAGCGTTTGTTCAGCTCGAACATGGTCTTTATGTAGACATAGGTCTTGCCTGTACCGGTCTCCATTTCAATATCCAGGGAGCAGCGCCCCACATCACCGATCAGCTTGTCCGAAACCTTGATGTTATTCTCATTCTGAATCGCCTTAATGTTGTCGAGAAGTTGCCCATCCGTCAATGCAATTGCTTCGTTCTTGTAGCCGGTCTCACTCAAAAGGTCTGCGTCATCTTCGTCCACGGCAAACCGGGTCTGCTGCGTTGCCTTTTGCCTGCCCAGGTCACGGATATAGGAAGCTCTGTCATAATGCGGCTGCCCGTTGAATACACGAACGACCGCATCCACGGCATCGGTCTGGTATTGTTGTATCTTGAAATTAAACTTCAAATCGCTCACCTCATTTCTGCTATGTTACGAGTGAGCTTCATTTCGCATCTATCTGCACCAATAGGCTCATAGCTGTTTTTCAGAATATGAGTTTTGCCCAATATGTCCTCATAGGCAATAGTAAGCTCCACATTTGTCACATCAGCAGGATCGCAGTCTGCATATATTTTATTTGCCTTTGTTTCACCGGCAGAGCAAGTAAACAGTATGCTTTCAGACTTATAGCTCGTAACACAATTTTCAATATAAATCGCAATTTCACTAAATCTGATATTTTTAGCCACACCCATACCAACATTGGAAACTAAAACTGTAAACAATGATTTGTTGCAATCTTGCAAATACAAATCGTGGTAGGTATAGTAATCAGAATACTTTGATTCCCAAATATTAAGCTCATCTATACCATCGTTTTGATGGACAATACGACCAATTATTCTGTTATCAATCAGGAGAATGACATCCAGATTGGGTAGTACAGTCAATTTCTTGTTTTCATTATGCAATATTCTACTTTGAAGGAAAGATGCGGCAGATATAACAATCGCCACGACAGAAAGAATATCATTCCAATGGTTTAACAGGAAATCCTTCATATCACAGCACCTTCCTCACCGTGCTCGGACTGATTGCGGCGAAAATCTGGTCAAAGTTCGTCAGCACGGAGTCGCTTGCCATGCCGCTGTCACGGAACACAGCGTAGTACGGCTGCTCCTTGGCGATAGCGGTCACGACCTCATCAGACACTTTGTTGTCAAAACAGGCATACAGGAAACCGTCAGCGACATTGAACACCTTGCAGCCCGCAATCGTTGTTTCTTCGATCTTGGAGGACAGCAGAATCCCGAGGTCAAGCATCACCTGGAACAGCAGATCTTCCGGTGTCCGGTCGCCCTTGATATTGTCGGCGTAGTTGTCGAACATGGTCTGCTCCACTTCGTCGGGACGGTAGTAAACATCCTTCATGTTGGAGGTGTCGCACTTCAGCACACGGAAGCCAATATCAAGTCCTTGCGTGGTCAAAGGACTATCCTCTTTGATTTTCTTTCCGGCCCGGCGTATGCGCTCCTTGCCGATTTCGCAGATGTTTTTATAACCGGCTTTATAGGCTTCACTCTTTTCATCTGTCGCCTCGGGAAGCTGAACCATAATAAATTTGCGGTGTCCGCTATCTTCAGCGTTGAGCTGCATAACAGCGTGGGCAGTAGTGGCAGAGCCGGAAAAGAAGTCAAGGATAATATCATTCTCACTGTCTTTATTATTAATTTGTAATCCAAGTAAATATTTTATTAATTCTACAGGTTTTGTATAGTCAAAAACCAAGGTGCCAAACAATTTACGAATATCTTCAGTTCCATTCTGAGTATAAACGTCTGAATAAAATGTTGTTGGTTTCCCTCGTCTCTCTTTTCCATTTTCATCAATAAGATACTTTTTGGAACGTAAATTATATGTACCATCTTTTTGCAAATTAAAAACTACATCATCGTTTTCTATAGCTTTTAACATTCTGGACTTTTCCCATACCCATTGCTTTTTGGGCCAAATCTCTTGTCCCTTGTAGCAAATTGGGTATCTTAGATTTGGTCTATCACCAAAAGTTGTAACAGCAAGAGGCTGTGTCACATATCCACCGCGGGTTTCAAATTTACTATCTTTTGTTTTGTTATAATTTGCACGTTCTTCCGCTGTAAGTGTACGAGTAATGTTTTCAATAGGTTGCTTAGAATAAACTAAAATATATTCATGTACTCCAATAAATCCAGCCGTTAAGGCTCCTGAACCAAATTTGTTTTTCCAAATTATTTGAGCAATAAAATTTTGTTCTCCAAATATTTCATTACAGGATTTTTTTAGACTCTCAATTTCATTTTCATCTATCGAAATAAAAATAACACCATCATCCGACAGCAAATCTTTAGCCAGTTTCAGTCTCGGATAAATCATATTCAGCCAGTCGGTATGAAAACGACCGTTGCTTTCGGTATTCTGCACCATACGGTTTCCGTCCTCATCGAACTGTCCGCTGTTAGCAAGATATTCCTCCGTGCTCTGAGCAAAATCGTCCTCATACACGAAGTCGTTGCCCGTATTGTAGGGCGGGTCTATGTAGATCATCTTGATCTTGCCGAGATAGGTCTCCTGCAAGAGCTTCAACACTTCCAGATTATCGCCCTCGATATAGAGATTTTCGGTGTTGTCAAAGTCCACGCTTTCTTCACGGCAGGGGCGCAGTGTCTTGGAAATGGGAGCGTTTGCAAGCAGGACAGACTTCTTCTTGTCCGGCCATGTGAACTGATACCGCTCCTCCCGTCCACCACCTTGACGGCGATCTCCTGCATCAGCACATCCTTGTCAATGGCACGAACCACCTCGCCGTTCTCGTCAATCGTCTCCGTCACGGCATTTGGGAACAGCTCCGCCAGCTTTCTGTAGTTCTCATCAGCTTTATTCGCCGTTTGCATTTTCAACTTATCCATTATGCTTGTCCTCCGTTTTCTTTCCAAAAATGGAATATGGGGTACTTCTTGAATTCTTCTTTTAATTGTTCGTCGAGTTTTTCAAAATGCACTTCTGCGGCTGCCTGCTGATCCAACAGCAAATACGCTCCAACAAGGACATCTTCTCTGACACCCGGCGTTTCAATCACCCGAAACAGCTCCTTGACTTCGTCTATTGTCAGCGCACGTTCACGCTTTTCAATCTGCAATTTATTTAGCAGCTTCACATCATAGGGCAATGTTTCATCATTCAAAGCGAAAATCCAATCAGAAAACGATCTTGCGGTAGACAGGAGTTCGACTTTTGAATTCGCTTTATCATACGCTTCGAGCAATTCGAGCAAAAAGAAGTTTGCCCTTGCAACCGTTTCTTCGTGCTGTTTGGCATTTTGAAATGACGGCAATAAAACATCATAGCGTATATTATCAGCTTTTATCAAATCGTCTGCATGGAGTATTGCATACTGCGAAATCGGCATTTTTTCTCCGGCTTTATTCTCATACACAAGTGACATCTCGGTTTTGAAAAAGTCGAAAATATTGTATGCGTCCTCTTTGCCTTCGATTTTTTGAAGGCAAACGATAAATTTCAGCTCACCTATATCTATGGTCATTATCGGGGGCAAATCATTTCCTAGATGTTCTACCGGCTTCTTATCTATAAGCGCAGTAATAAGATAGCCAATATGTTTCCAGTCTTTATCTCCTAAAGACTTTATATTTAAGTCCTTTTTGCACCCCAACAAATCAAGCAAAGCGACTATCTTTTTTGCATATTCAAGCCGCAACTTTTCTTCTTCAATATTAAAATTTGAAAGGTCAGCACCCTTGAAATCAAATGGGAGTTCTACGCCATTCCATTGAAACCTTCCGGCTTCAATGTATGAAATCATAAAGTCTAAATCTACTACGAGAGTACGCAATTTATCCGAATTCTTGTAGTTGATTTTAATAACTCCAGTATTGTTTTTCGATTTTACCGAAAAGCTCTCGCCAAATATAGTTGTAGTCGTTTCAGCGTCTCGTATTATACTGACTGTTTTATAAAACTGATGCTCACCAACTGCAATAATTGCAGTTCGAATTTCTTTTGTTGTTAGTCGTTGAGGAATCGCTTCTACCGGCTGTGGAATAGCACTTCCCTTGATTTTTGCGTAAATATATACCTCGTTTTTTAATAAGGCTGTTTTGGGGTCAATTCCACCGACTGTTGAAACGGGAACAGTTATTCCCTCCAACACGCCTTGTTTTTCAAGCTCATCCAATGATAATAACTGAGCATCCGAAAAACTTGCTTGCTTTTGGCAATTTTCTAAGCACTGAAAGAAGATCATTGCTTTTTCATTCGGGTCTATCGGGAACTTTTTGAGCTTAATACTTTTGCTCTTTTGCGCTTTCGCTTCTTTAAGATATACTCTGAGCTTTATCGGCGGAAGCTCTGCATAATATATCTGTCGTGTTAATCCGTTATGTCCGATATAGACAACAAAGAAAACTGCACCGCCGTCATAAAGATAGTTGTTGAGATCAGTTGTTGATACAGGAAAGGATATTTCTTCTTTGCTGAAATCATCGTTCTCTGTTCCCTTGATTTGAACTGGAAGCCGCCCTTTGAGTTTATCTTTCTTCTTGCTTTTGTCGCCATATATGTAGACGAAACCATCCCAAGTCGGCTCTTTGTCATTGTCTGCAATAAATTGGTCGAGAAAATCAGAAGTCACAATGCTATCTCTAACTGCATTGACAGATAGAGTTTCAATAGCCTTTTTGTCCATTCTCCAATCCTCCCAATTTATTTTTTAGTGTTTTTGCCTGCTGTGCAAGCTGAAACTTCTTATTCGGCTGCTTCTCATTCCGAGCCTGCTTTTCCAGTTTCTCGATTTCCTTTTGCAGCTTTGCCTTTTGGTCATCAATTTGTATCTGCTCATCCAAGGATTTTCCTTGCCCGACCTCAACACCGCCGACTTGAATGATGAGGTTCTCCCAAACGGCATCCATATTCAAGCCTTCGATTTTGAGATTCAGCTCATGCTCCGGCATCCATTCGGTGTGGTAATACTTGTTCACCTTGAACGCCTTATTGCCGCCCTCGGCAGCTTCTTTATAGCCCGTCCAAGCCTGCACCTTGCCATCAAAGGAAAGAATGAAAAGAATATGATACGGAATTTCTTTGTCAATCTGTCTGAGCACAGCTTCGTTAAGCTGCGGACTTGCCAGTTTGATCTCAATGACTTCGATCTCTGTCACCGCTTCGCCCGGTGCAATGTTCATGGTGGAGACAGCCAGCTTATTCCGCCAATGAATCAGCTTGATCTGCTCCACAAAGACACGCTTCAAAGCCGGTGAAACTTCCATCTTCTCATAGAACTTTTGCTTCGGGATTCTCTTGTTGAATTCAGTCGTTTGCGGAAAGCCGAGCACACTGCCTACCACCTTTCTACATTGTTTTCTTATTTCACAACCAAGAAACAGATCAGCTCAAAATCGTCCAAGCCGGAGACCTGCGAAAGCAGCGCAGAAGTGCCACCGCTTTTGAACAGGCTGTCAATGTCGTTTTCCTCTTTCACATCAATGATGGAGTTGATCGCTTCGCTCAAAAGCTCGGAAATATCGGTCATATTTCGACCGTCATCCGTTTCCTCATTGAACCGATGGTAGAGCTTTTCAATGGGTTTGTTCTGCCCACGGCAGACATACCGCATCGTGTCAAGCAGCTTCTTTGGCTGCAAATAATCGCAGACCACTTCGCCATCCTCGCTGATGTAGACCATGTAAAATGGGTGCAGGCGGTTCTTGTTGTCGATGTTGATGCTCTGCGCCCTGTTTTTTAGGACATAGATCACACCCGGCGGGCAATCGGCAGAAGCCGGTGCGACAGCATGAAGTCCCATTGGGGTGTGCTCCAGTTCGGGATGCTGCTTGATGTAGTCGAGCAAGTCCAAACGGAACTCATTAAGCCCCAAATCCATGATGGAAATACCGGAGGACATTTCCTCAATATCCACGACCTCTTCCTGCAAGCGTTTGAGCTGTGCCTTGCGATACTCCAAATCGTGCTTTTCTTCATCGGAGAGAAGATTATCATCGCCGGTGGCGGTCATGTCCACAATCTTCATGCGGGTTTCGACTTTCGATTTCAGGTTGATATACTCGTCCAGAGTAATATCGGGCCAGAAATTGACAAGCTGGATCACCTTGTTTTTGCTGCCAATACGGTCAACACGGCCAAAACGCTGAATAATGCGAACAGGGTTCCAATGAATATCGTAGTTGATAAGATAATCGCAGTCCTGGAGGTTCTGACCTTCGGAGATACAGTCGGTAGCAATCAGAATATCAATATCGACCTTCGGGATATTATCAAACAAATCCCGATCCTTTGATCTCGGCGAGAAGCAGGTCAGAATGGTGTTCATATCAGCGTTCTTCAGCTTTGCTGTGGTGCGTCCATCAACCGAGCCAGTAATGACCGCAGTATGTAAGCCGAATTTCTTCAGCATGAAATCGGAAACATGGTCGTAGAGGTACATCGCTGTATCCGCAAATGCTGTGAAAATGATAATTTTCTTGTTTCCCTCATTGATGGGATGCTCGATTTTATTTGTGAGGTCAGTAAGAAGCTCTTGCAGCTTGCTGTCATGCTCCGGCGTAATATCGTCCACCAATAGCGTCAGCAGTTCCAATACTTCCTGGTCTTTGGCAAGTTCGCCCCGCCAGGAGAGCCTATCCATATCGGCAAGATCAATCTGAACCTTCTTGCCAATGGCGGCAAAATCATCGCTATTCTGATCGTCCAGGTCGTATTCATCGGCATCAGAAATATCGGTAAGGCTGATCTTCGTATCAACTCTGTTTTCGTAGTTATCGATGGTATTTATGGTATTCTCAATCAGTTCTTTTATCCTGCCAAGCGTTAGATTAAAGGAGTAGACCGAGCTTTCCATTCGCTTCATCAGGTTGATCGCCATAAGACGGCGGATACCCTGCTCACGGTTTGCCTGCGTAAAGCCTACATTGACCTTGTTATCGCCATAAAGCTCGGCATACTTCTCCATACGGCTCGGCAAGATATAGTGCGACGGACGGTATATATCCAAATTCAGCTGCGTGAGCTGCTCAAAGATCTCGTTATAGCTGATTGCATCTTTCAAATCGGTCAGATGCGGCCTGTGTGATTTAGGCGGGAGTCTTTCAGGGAACTTTCCGATAGAAGCCGTGTCATAATACTTCTCAATATGCTTTCTGGAACGGGCAATCGTTACGCTGTCCAAGACCTCGAAGAAATCAAAATCAAGCATACGCAGCAGATTATCCGTTGTTCTGTCACGGGGCTCCCATTTGCTCCATGTGTTAAACGACTTCTGTGCGTTTCGGAATATCTCGTCAAACGAACGGGAGGTTTTCAGCTTGCTGTCCAAAAGTGAGGAGTCTCCCTCATAGGCAAGCTGAAGCTGATTTTTCAGATCATTAAAACGGGTGTTAACCGGCGTAGCTGAGAGCATCAGGACCTTTGTCTTAACGCCTTTGCGAATGACCTGCTTCAGCAGCGTTACATAGCGGTTATCCTTGCTGTCATCTTCACTTTCCAGTTTGCCGCCGTTTCTGAAGTTGTGAGATTCGTCAATCACCACAAGGTCGTATGTATCCCAACGCAAACGGGACAAGTCCGTACCGTTGGAGAAACCATGCGTTCTGCCAAGGTCTGTGTGATACAGTACCTTATAGTTCAGACGATCTTCTGCAAGCGGGTTGTTGATATAGTTATCACGGTATGTATTCCAGTTGTTGGCGAGCTTCTTCGGGCAAAGAACCAGAACGCTTTTGTTTCTGGACTCGTAGTATTTGATAACAGCCAATGCCGTAAAAGTCTTACCGAGACCAACCGAATCAGCCAGAATACAACCATTGTATTTTTCGAGTTTATTGATAATGGCAAGAGCGGCGTCACGCTGGAAGTTGAACAGCATATTCCACACCTTGCTGTCCTTAAAGCCGGTTGCCTCGTTTGGGAGTGTGTCCTCGGAAACATCATCCAGAAACTCGCTGAAAATATTATAGAGGGTCACGAAGTAGATGAATTCGGGAGCGTTCTCGTTATAGACCGTCGTAATGTTTTCAATCACTTGGTCAGTTACATCCTGGAAGTGCTGCTTGTCGTTCCAGAGCTGCTCAAAAAGGTCAATATAGCTCTTGCTCATGGGGAACGACAATCTCTGCGTGAAGTTGTAAGCATAGTTGCCACGCTCACAACCGAGATCAACCGTTGTGAACTCATTAAAGGGCATATAAGTGTACTGGTCTTTCTCTGACAGTACATTCAAGAAACCGGGAACAACCTGGTTTGTTGTATTGGACTTGAAAGTTGCCTTTTGCTTGATCCACGCAGCGCACTCTTTGGCGATCGCCCGCTGCGTCAGCTCATTCCGCAGGCGAATCTCAAATTCAGTACCATACAGGTTCTGCTCACGAGTCATCCGCGGAATAAAGAACTCCCGCTTGGACTTTTCCGTCTTTTCTGTGATAAAGGTAGGAGATGTGAAAATAAACTTCAAATTCTCAATACCAGACAGGCTCTTTTTCAGTTCTTCATAGGCATAAATCGAGAAGCAGGCTGCGGCAATTCGCAACTTGCTTTTCTTTGTAATCGTCTCCTCCAGATCATCACGAACTCGAAGATTGACATTATCAATCATCTTGGGCATACCCGGAATTTGAATGTTATCCATCGTCGTTCCCCCTATGGCAAAGCAGACGAATCACCCCGTCCATACGCCCACTCATTGTTTACATGAATTACTTTGTGAAAGCCTTTCAGATACAATTAGGCAGTCGTAGAACACACGGACGATTTCGGTACGCAAAACAACCACAATTTTATCTTATAATAGCATAAATTCTGAAATTTTTCAACAAATTACTCTCAGACAAAGATGAGAATATTCGCTTGTTCTTTTCTCATGGAGTTCAAAGCACATATACGTTATTTTCTGAAGATAACTCCTCAGAAAATCCAATGTGCTATTAATATCCAATGTGCATATTTCTTATATTTTCACTTAAGGCAATCATTTTTTCTTCTCCGCACCAGATTCCGTCCCCCTCCACCCCATACCGCCACATTCCGCTCCATACATATTCCCCCGCACCCAAGGGTGTCGTGAAATGCGACACCCTTCCACTTTTCTCCAGGGAAAATTATCCATTTTCAACTATTTCCCATATTTCTCTTGACAAATCACCTCCCTGTCTATATAATACATGAACATACGTTCTATTTTTTCGGATAGCTGCCGGGTACCCGCCCCGATAAGAGGCCTTCACCTCCTCAGAATCGGTCTGCACCCGGCAAAAATTCAAAGGGTGTCGTGAAACGCGACTCCCTTTGCCACAAGGAGGGATTTCCAATTGCCGGTAATTCGGGCAACCAAGGATAAGGATTTTACCGTCATGAGCATCCACCATCTCCGGGATACCCGGCTTTCTCTCAAGGCCATTGGGCTATTTTCCATCGTTCTCAGTCTCCCGCCGGAGTGGAAGTTCTCCGTTGCCGGACTGGCTGCCATTACAAAGGATGGAATCACCTCCGTTCGAGGGGCGCTGAATGAACTGGAACAGAACGGCTATCTGACCCGGAAGCGGCTTCGTTCTCAAGAAGGGCGGTTGGAGGACAGCGAGTATACCTTCTTTGAGCTGCCGGAAGCGGGTTCACCGAATCCGGAAAAACCGGAGCAGGAAAAGCCTGATCTGGAGGCGCCTGCGTTGGAAAATCCTATATTGGGTTTGCTCAGGGAATATAATATAGAAAGAAGTAATATAGATTAAAAGAAATAAAGATTGAATAAAATACGAAAGAATAAAGGGGAGCTTCCGAGCAAACCGGCTCCCCCAGACACACTGTGACCGATACATCACACCCCCTATTTTCCTGTACATGACAACTGAATATCGCAAACAGATTCTATCGCAGCCTGAGCGGCCCCGGTGATACCCTCAGGTTTCTGCTTATCGCACAGGCGCATAAAGAGCTTTCATCCCGGGAAAACTAGGAAATGCACAGGGGGCTTACTATGGCAGAAAACAATGAAAACCATCCGAAACCAAACGAACAGACCATCCAGGCCACGATTCAGCAGCTGTGGCTGACTTATTATAACGACACACTCTACACCAAGGGACTGATTACGGAGGATCAGTGGAACCGTATGCGGATCAAAATCAAAAATCGGGCCACTTCCATGGAACGGTAGCTTGAAACCAAACGGGCGGCAATCCGGCGACGGGTTGCCGCTTTTTCCAGTCAATTTTGGGTTGTAATATTTCGCAATGTATGCTATCATAATTATAGAACATGATACAACGAACTTTAGAGGTACACCATGGATATACACAACATACGGCAGCTTCTCCGCACCAAGACCATTTATGACCTTCCTCTGCGGGTCACCTTCTATGCCCGTGTTTCCTCCGAATCCGATGAGCAGCTGAATTCCCTGGGCAATCAGATTGGCTATTACGAGGACTTCATCAGGAAAAATCCCGCCTGGACCTTTGTCCCGGGCTATATTGACGAGGGCATATCCGGCGCTTCCACCAGGCATCGGGAGGATTTTAACCGCATGGTAGAGGATGCCGCTGCCGGAAAATTTGACTTTGTGATTACAAAGGAAATCTCCCGCTTCGCCCGAAACACCCTGGATTCCATTCAGTTCACCCGCCAGCTGCTGTCCAGCGGGGTTGGCGTATTCTTCCAGAACGACAACATCAACACCCTGGACGAGGACGCCGAGCTGCGGCTTTCCATCATGTCCTCCATTGCCCAGGACGAACTGCGGAAACTCAGCTCCCGTGTCAAATTTGGCCACCAGCAGGCCATCAAACAGAGTGTCGTCCTGGGCAACTCCCGGATTTTCGGTTACACCAAGGACGATGGGCGCTTAGTCATCGATGAAACTCAGGCTCCCATGGTGCGGGAGCTTTTCACCCTCTATGCCACCGGGGCCTACTCCATGAAGCAGATTGAAAACCTGTTCTGGGAGAAAGGCTACCGGAACCTGAACGGCAAGAAAATCGCCCACACCACCATGTCCAACATGATTTCCAATCCCAAATACAAGGGCTACTACGTCGGCAACAAGGTCAAGGTGGTGGATATGTTCACCAAGAAACAGAAATTTCTCCCGCCGGAGGAATGGGTCATGTTCAAGGATGAAACCGGGAAAATTGTTCCAGCCATCGTCTCCGAGGAGCTGTGGGAAAAGGCCAATGCGGTTTTGCTGCGCAGAAGCGAGGATGTAAAAAACCGGCAGGGCATCTGCAATCACGCCAATCTGCTCACCGGCAAGCTCTTTTGCACCCACTGCGGCACCGCCTACTACCGCCGGGAATCCAAGGACAAGCTGGGCAATCAAAACAGCAAATGGGTCTGCTCCAACAAAATCAAGTCCGGCGCGGATGCCTGCGACTCCTTCCCCATCTACGAAAAGGAGCTGGTGCCTCTGCTCTTTGAGGTGTTCCGGGACACCCGGCAGGCTTCCGCCGCCATGATTGCGGAATACGAGCGGATGTACCGCAGCATGACCTGTAACGGCAATCTGGAAAAGAAAATCGAGGAAGCCCAGGCAAACATTGACCTTGCCAAAAAGAAGAAGTCCAAGCTATTGGAGCTGGTGACCCTGGAGAGCATCACACCGGCGGATTTCAAGGCCATGACCACCCAGTGCAACCAGGAAATCAAATCCGGCGAGCAGGCGCTCCTGGAGCTGAAAGACCAGCAGGAATCCAGCGAGGAGTTCCGTGCCAATATGGAGCACCTTCGCAAAGTCCTTCGGGATGCGGAGAAGCAGTGCCAGACCGAGGCCATCACCAAGGATTTCATTGACATCTTCATTGACAGGATTTATGTCACCCCGGAGGATGATAACACTCTGCGGCTGGACATCAAGATTTTCACGGGTGAAAGCTGTGAAAAGTATCTGCAAAAACTGAAAAGAAGGGCAAATTTCGAAGGTTGTACGGGTCACACGTTCAAGAAGATGATCGAGGCTTACGAGCAGGGTCTGCAGTAACGCAAACAGGGCGCTCTTTCAGAGCGCCCTGCCTTTTCATTTTTATACTATTTCCTGATTAAAATCTTAATTTTAATCAGGAAGGCATCGCCTGACGGCGCTGCCTGTTTTGTGATTTATTTTGTGAAGTTTTCTCGGTAAAAAACAGGTGCCCAGCACAGCTGTATGGCTGTGCTGGCACTGTCGTATGGGGAAAAGGGGGCTGCAGCGAATATCGAAATGCGCGAAACAGGAATCTTCCGGTTGCCTACCTGATGGCCGCTGTGGTATAATGCCAGAAAATCCGAGTGATTGGGGGAAATCTGAAATGATGAATAACGAAGTTCCGGTTCTCTGGGACGAGGAGTGCCTGAACTCTTCCATATACAAGGACATGTGCAACGGCATTTCCGCAGCGGCGGCGAAAAAACAGATGACCACCAAAGTCTATACCGATTGCGCAAAGCTGATGGAGGACGCTTCCTCGGACAGAACGGTGATCGTGATCGGATATGAGTCCCCCAGACTGCGGGATAATCTTCTGCGGCTGACGGGGAAAAAGAAGCAGGTCATTCTGGCAGGGCTGGACGCGGAACGGTTCGGCTCGGGGATCAGCAGCACAAGCCCCAGCCGCAGGGGAGCCACCGCCATGCTGATCCAGTATCTGGTTGCCAGCAAAAAGGAACGGATCGCGCTGGTGGCCTGCGGCGAGAGCAGTGTCAACGATCTGATGCGCTGTGAAATCCTCAAGGGCTATCTGTATACCAGAGGGTGCCCCAATCCGGATGACGCGATCTTTTTCTACCGTGAGCGTGTGGATGAGAGCTTTGAAGCCTTCTGGGAGAAACGGGAGAATTTTGACGCCGTGATCTGCCCCAACGACTATGTCGCCCTCTGCTTCATCCGCTACTGTGAGGAGCACGGGCTGAGGGTTCCGGAAGATCTGTATGTTGCCGCGTTTTCCAACCGGACGCTGAGCAGATACTGCAAGCCCAGCATCACGTCCATGTCTATCAATTTCGTGGATGTGGGGGAGTGTTCCTACTACGCATGGGAGTTTCTGGAGAATCACAAGATGGAAGACCATCAGATTCACATTACGACGCCCAGCAGCCTGATCGTGCGGGAATCGACGGCCTATGAGATGCACGAAATGGATACGGAAAACGCCATTCTGCTGGATGCGGCGCATCAGGGCGGGCCCTTTTATTCCGAGCCTGTGATCGCAAATGTGATGCATGTAGAAAACTGCCTGACACAATGCGACGCGCTGAATCTGAAAATCATTCAGGGCATTCTGAACGGGGAGAGCTATGATTCGATCGAGGACAGGCTGTTCCTGAGCCGAAGCGCGCTGAACTACAGGCTGAAGAAGATTTTTACCTATGCGCAGACCCAGAACCGGAAAGAGCTTGAAAGCCTGTTCCGGCACTATTTTACAAAAGAAAATAACCTGTGAGGTTGGCCTGAGGAGGAAAAATATGAACGCGGAATACATTCAGGAGCCGGAGCGCACGCTTCCGGTGCGTTATGCGGACTATGACGTCATTGTGGCGGGCGGCGGCATTGCGGGGATTGCGGCGGCGCTGGCGGCGGCAAGAGCCGGAAAACGGGTACTGCTGCTGGAAAGAATGTTTGCTCTGGGCGGCCTTGCCACGCTGGGGCTTGTGACGATCTATCTGCCCCTGTGTGACGGAAAAGGCCACCAGCTGAGCTTCGGCCTTGCCGAGGAGCTGCTGAAGCTTTCCATCCGGGAAGGCTGGGAGCGGGATTACCCCGATACATGGCTGTCCGGGAGTACAGAGCATGGCCGGCAGCGCTATAAGGTGCGCTACAACGCGCAGGTGTTTGCCGTTTTGGCGGAGCAGCTGCTTGCCGAGGAAAATGTGAAGATCCTTTACGGCACGACGGTCTGTCAGGTTCTGCGCAGCGGCAGCCGGCTGACTCATATCATCGTGGAGAATAAGGACGGCCGTTTCGCGATCCCCGTGCGCAGTGCCGTGGATGCCACCGGCGACGCAGACCTGTTCCATCAGGCCGCAGCGCCGGTCCGTCTGCATGAAACGGGCAATATGCCGGCCGCATGGTTTTATGAAACGGGTTCGGAAGGAAATGTGCTCCATATGGTCGGCACGGCGGATGTCCCTACGGACGAGGAAAATCCCGCGGTTCCGGACCCGGTGGTCGGAGGGCGTATCTCCGGCGTGGATGCGGATGAGATATCCCGCCGTCAGATATCGTGCCATGGGCAGAGCCTTGCCGCGTTTTTGAAAAGCGGCCCTCTGACGGAGCAGCACAGTCTGGCGACATTGGCGTCGATCCCGCAGCTGAGAATGACCCGCTGCATCCGGGGCGCATACGAGATGGACGATACGGAGGCGCACAAGTCCTTTGTAGACAGCATCGGCATGGTCGGAGACTGGCGCAAGTGCGGCCCTGCTTATGAAATTCCGCTGCGCACACTGTACACGGAAGATCTTGTCAACTGCATGGCGGCGGGCAGGATCATCAGCGTGACCGACGCGATGTGGGATATCACCCGCGTGATTCCGGCCTGCGCGGTCACGGGGCAGGCTGCGGGTCTGGCAATGGCCATGACGGATGACGTCACGGCGCTGGATGTGTCCCGCCTGCAAAACGAACTGGTCAAACAGGGGGTTCTGCTGCATTTGCAGGATGCGGGGCTTGCGGAAAACTGAGCAGGACTGTAACTGAACAATAAATTCCCGCATACCTGGCTGTGTCAGGCATGCGGGCGTTCTTTCGCTGCCATTTTGGGCGGGTATTTTTTACCGGAAGATGGCGCCGGGAATATTGCAAATTGCAGGAAAATAGTATATGATAGAGCGGACAGAAAAAGCTGTGCAAATTGATTGCCTGGGGGTATAGAAAGATGACCATTGATGACTTGACGATCGGCCAGTCCGGCGTGATTTCTCAGGTGGGCGGCGAAGGGCCGCTGCGCCTGCGGTTTCTGGATATGGGGCTGATTCCCGGAACAAAAGTAACGCTGCAGAAAATCGCGCCAATGGGCGACCCGATCCAGATCCAGGTGCGGGGCTATGAGCTGACCATCCGCCGGGAGGATGCCCGGAAAATCGCGCTGAAGGAGGGGACGGTATGATTTTCGCACTGGCGGGAAACCAGAACTGCGGCAAAACCACCCTGTTTAACGCTCTTACCGGCTCCAATCAGCATGTGGGCAATTTCCCCGGTGTTACGGTGGATCAGAAGGCGGGCGTAATCAAGGGAACTGACCATCAGGTGGTGGACCTGCCCGGCATTTACTCCATCCGCCCCTATACGCAGGAGGAGATCGTTACCCGGGATTTCATCCTCAAATCCAGACCGGACGCCATTATCAACATTGTGGACGCCACCAACATAGAGCGGAACCTCTATCTGACGCTTCAGCTCCTGACGCTTCAGGTGCCTACGGTGATCGCCCTGAACATGATGGACGAGCTGGTGGGCAACGGCGGCAGTGTGGACGTGCAGAAGATGTCGGAAGCCCTCGGTGTTCCGGTGGTTCCCATTTCCGCGGCGAAAAATCAGGGCATCACCGAGCTGGTGGATACGCTTATCGACACCGCCTCCCGCCGGGTGACGCCCAAGGTGCAGGATTTCTGCCCCGAGGGGCCGGTGCATCGGTGCATCCATGCGGTGTGCCACATCATCGAGGATCATGCCCAGCGCATCAACATCGCCCGCCGCTTCTGCGCCATGAAGCTCGTTGAGGGCGAGCAGGACTTTTTCGACGCGCTGGAGCTGAGCCAGAACGAAAAAGAACTGATCGAGCACACCGTCATCGAGATGGAGCATGAGACCGGCCTGGACAGAAATGCCGCGCTGGCGGACATGCGCTATAATTTCATCGAAAAGGTCTGCGGCGAGTGCGTGGTGAAGGCGAAGGAAAGCAGGGAGCACCGGCGCAGTATGCAGATCGACAAGGTGCTGACCCACCGGATCTTTGCCATCCCGCTGTTTATCGCAATTATGGGACTGGTGTTCTTCCTGACCTTCAACGTGGTGGGCGCGTTCCTGTCCAACGTGATGTCCTATGCCATTGACGGTCTGACCCTTCTGGCCGACCGGGCACTGACGGCCTACGGCATCAACCCCGTGGTACATAGTCTGGTTATTGACGGCATTTTTGCCGGCGTGGGCAGCGTGGTGAGCTTCCTGCCGCTGATCGTGACGCTGTTTTTCTTCCTGTCCATTCTGGAGGACAGCGGCTATATGGCCCGGGTGGCCTTTGTCATGGACAAGCTGCTGCGAAAAATCGGCCTTTCCGGAAGGAGCTTCGTGCCCATGCTGGTGGGCTTCGGCTGCTCCGTCCCCGCCATCATGGCGACGAGAACCCTTTCCTCCAACCGGGATCGGAAAATGACCATTCTGCTGACCCCCTTCATGAGCTGCTCGGCGAAAATTCCCATTTACACCCTGTTCGCCGCCGCGTTTTTCCCGGGACATGAGCTGCTCGTGATGCTGGCACTGTATTTCGGCGGCATTCTGGTGGGCATTCTGGTGGCGCTGGTTCTGAAAAATACCGCATTCAAGGGCAACCCCGTTCCTTTTGTGATGGAGCTGCCCAATTACCGCTTCCCCTCGGCAAAATCCGTGGTTCTGCTGATGTGGGAGAAGGCGAAGGATTTCCTGACCCGGGCGTTTACGGTGATCTTTATGGCTACGGTCATCATCTGGTTCATGCAGACCTTCGATACCCGGCTGAACGTGGTGGAAAACAGCGCAAGCAGCATTCTCGCCGCGCTGGGGCGGCTGGTATCGCCCATCTTTGCGCCCCTGGGCTTCGGCGACTGGCGGATGGTGACGGCGCTGGTGTCCGGCTTCACCGCGAAGGAAGCGGTGGTCAGCACCTTCGGCGTGATTCTGGGTGTCAGCACGGAGCAGCTTGGCGCCGCGCTCCATTCCCTGTTTACAACGGCGTCGGCGGCGAGCTTCCTTGCCTTCTGCCTGCTGTACACCCCCTGCGTGGCGGCGGTTTCCACCATCAAGACGGAGCTGAAATCCGGCTGGAAGACGGTGGGGATCGTGTTCGCACAGTGTATGGTCGCATGGCTGGCGGCATTCGTGGTCTACCATGTGGGACTGCTGCTGACATGAGTTGGATAGATTATCTGCTGCTTGCCCTGATCGGCGGGTACTGTGCGTACTTACTGCTGCGCAAAAAGAAAAAAGACGGCTGCTGCGGGGACTGCTCCCGGTGCGGCGGCTGCGGCAGGAAAAGCGAAAAATAAATGACCCGCTGTCATCCGATTTTGGTGGATGACAGCGGGTTTTTGCACTATATTACTGCTTCCTTCGCCGGTTGTACAGCTTGGCAAGGCCGCCCTCGCTGGTTTCCCGGAAGCGGTGATCCAGATTGACGCCGGTCTCCCGCATGGCGCGGCACACCATGTCGTAGCTGATGTTCCGGGAGCCGGTGAGAAAATAGCTCAAATTGCAGGCGTTCATGGCGCGGACTGCGGCGACGGCGTTGCGTTCGATGCAGGGGATCTGCACAAGGCCGCAGATGGGGTCGCAGGTCAGACCCAGATGGTGCTCCATGGCGACCTCTGCGGCGTACTCCACCTGATCCAGATTCTGGTGGTACAGCTCTGCCAGTGCCGCCGCGGCCATGGAGCAGGCGGTGCCGATCTCCGCCTGACAGCCGCATTCCGCCCCGGAGATGGAGGCGTTGGTCTTGGTCAGGTTGCCGATGATGCCGGCGGTGGCAAGCCCCCGGCAAACTTGCTCGTCGGTAAAGCCTTTCGTCACTTGAGCGTATTTGAGGACGGCGGGCAGTACGCCGCAGGCGCCGCAGGTGGGGGCGGTGACGATGGTGCCGTTGTCCGCGTTCTGCTCGGCGACGGCGTAGGCGTAAGCGGCGATCATCTGAAATTCCTTCATGGCCGGATTTTCGTCACCGGGGTGCTGCTCGTACAGGTATTTTGCCTTGCGCTGGACGTTCAGACCGCCGGGAAGCACGCCGGTTTTGGAAAGACCCTCGTCGATGGACTGCTTCATGGTCTGCCAGACGTCCAGAAGGAACGCCCAGATCTCCGGCCCTTCGTTCAGCTCCACATAGTCGCTGAGAGTCTGGATGTAGCGCCATTTGCAGAAATCGGCGATTTCCGCGAAGGAATGCTCCACGTAGACTTCTTCACTCTCGGAATCCGTCTGGCCGGGGATGCGGATATCGCCGCCGCCGATGGATTCCACCCGCAGCCTGTCCGCTTCCGCCCCGTTTTTCAGAGCAATCAGATCCATGGTGTTGGGGTGGGCGGAGGCGGGGAGCGCCTCGTCGGAGAACACGATCTCCGTGGGGACGGGGGCGAGGACCTCCCGCAGCACCCGGTCGGTGCCGTGACCTACGCCGGTTTTGCTCAGAGAGCCGTAGAGGATCACCCGGAAGCCGTCGGCCTGCGGGTGGGCGTTCTTAAAATAGTTCGCGGCACGTTCCGGCCCCATGGTATGGGAGGACGAGGGACCTTTGCCGGTTTTGTAAATTTCACGGATAGATTTCATGGAGGAACCTCCAAATGTCTTGTCTTTACGCCGGAAAACCGGCGGGGATTTCTTTCCCGTTTAGTATAGCAAATTCGGGAGGAAATTACAATGGGTTTTCCTCCCGGTTTTGCAGTGCCTCCAGACTCAGTTCCCCCGCCAGCTTGTAAAGGCTGTCGCAGAGCACCTGCTCCAGCGGAAGTCCTGCCCAGTCGGCGACCCGGGAATAAAACAGAGCCACGGCCGGCTCCAAGTACAGCGTAACCTTTGTCATAAGCGCCTCCTGAGCGGAAAATTTTTATGAAAAACATCTGCTTCATCCTATGCAGACCCTTGACAATGGTGCTATAATAGAGTATCAAGATTTGGCATTCTGAGAGGATGAGGAAATATGGCAAAAGAGAAAAAGGTGGAGCAGATCACCGACATGGAGGTCGATTTTGCGCAGTGGTACACGGACGTGTGCCGGAAGGCCGAGCTGGTGGAGTACGCCTCCGTCAAGGGCTTTACCATCCTGCGCCCCTATGGCTACGCCATCTGGGAGAATATGCAGCGGATCATGGACGGCGAATTCAAGAAAACCGGCCATGAAAACGTGGCAATGCCCGTGCTGATCCCGGAAAGCCTGCTGAAAAAGGAAGGCGAGCTGGTCAACGGATTTGCCCCCGAGGTGGCATGGGTCACCATGGGCGGCAGTGAGAAGCTGGAAGAGCGTCTGGCCTTCCGTCCCACCTCCGAGACCATGTTCTGCGACCACTGGTCGAACATTCTGCAGACCTACCGGCAGCTGCCCATGCTGTACAACCAGTGGTGCTCCGTCATCCGCTGGGAGAAGACCACCCGCCCGTTCCTGCGTTCGCGCGAGTTCTGGTGGCAGGAGGGCCACACCATCCACGAGACCGCCGAGGAGGCGCAGGCCGAGACGATGCAGCAGCTCAACTGCTACGCCGACTTCTTCCGCCATGTGCTCGCCATCCCCGTCGTCCCCGGCCGCAAGACCGAGAAGGAGAAGTTCGCGGGCGCCGAGGCGACCTATACCGTCGAGTGCATGATGAAGGACCGCAAGGCGCTTCAGGGTGCGACGAGCCACTATTTTGGCGACAAGTTCTCCCGCGCCTATGACGTGACCTTCACCGGCCGCGACAACAAGCTCCAGTATCCGTTCCAGACCTCTTGGGGCTCCACCACGCGCATGATCGGCGCGGTCATCATGACCCACGGCGACAACAACGGCCTTGTCCTGCCCCCGCGCATCGCGCCCGTGCAGGCGGTGGTCATTCCCATCGCGGCGCACAAGAAGCCCGAGGTCGCCGAGGCGGCCAAGGAACTCAAGGCCCGCCTGCTCGCCATCGACGTGCGCACGAAGCTGGACGACTCCGATCAGTCCATGGGCTGGAAGTGCGCCGAGTACGAAATGCGCGGTGTGCCGCTGCGCATCGAGATCGGCCCGCGCGACCTCGAGAACGGCCAGTGCTGCATCG
>OLXK01000408.1_pt1 | contig 42880 bp, 33 predicted proteins | sample 1674321 | NCBI WGS metagenome assembly OLXK01 (sample SAMEA103958162, study PRJEB25191) | human gut metagenome | reverse complement strand
ATTTAGTGAATTTGGAATTACTAAATTCAACCTCGTAGTATTTACTATTTCTCAATGGGATTTAATTTTACAATTGAGCTTTTTTTCATCTTTTTTACTGTATACGCTTACACCACCGTTTTTAAAAGAAAAACTGGCATAAAGCCAGTCGTTTAATCAAAAATTAAGTATTCAATCTTAGATTCGAATATATGATGGAATAAAGCTATCACTCTACCTACTCCTACCACTGCAATCACTGTCCCTATTCCAACACCAACAATTTTATGAGCAATAAATAAACTAATACATAACGTAATACTTAAATTTAGACAATCAAACCAATTTTTAGTTATACCTACGCTTTTATCAAATCTTTCCGCTAAGGCTTGTACAATCCCATCTCCAGGATTCGGAACAATTTGCATACTTAATGACATTGCTGCACCTATTCCAGTACAAATTATCGCAAAAGTAAGTATTATAAAACGAATTCCTAAATTTTGTGAAGTTGGAATATATACAGTAAATATATTCAATAAACGCGTAAATATTAAACTTAGCGGTAACTGTAGTATGTCTAATGCAATTCTCTTATGATTTTTTAATCGAATATGAATTATAATCTGAACGACGACAAACATGGCGTATACCACAAAAGTTAAATCTCCAAAATTTAATCCTGTAATTTGCGATATACTATAAGGCAACGATATTATTGGAGAGACTCCTAGATTCGCCTTTGTATTTAAAGTTAGACCTAAAGCTAATATAAACATTCCAACCACATACACTAAAATTCGCAATCTTTTTTTATCCAATCAAACCATCCTTTCAAAAAAGCAATTTTATTCTATCAAAACTATTATATTCTGAACAAGTGTATTTTGGTTTTTAAATATCCTAAAATCATCCCATTAATAAAAAGTCAGAAACATATTCCTGACTTTCATTCACTATGCGACTGCTTTAAATGCTTCATCCAAATCTTGAATAATATCATCGATGTTTTCACATCCAATACTTAAACGAATTGTATTTGGACGAATACCCTGATCTAGCAACTCATCTTCTGTACATTGAGAATGCGTTGTAGTTGCTGGATGAATGACTAAAGATTTTACATCGGCAACATTAGCTAATAAAGAGAATAATTCTAGATTATCAATAAAATCTTTAGCCTTTTGTGCATTGCCCTTAATATCAAATGTAAAGATAGAACCTCCTCCATTAGGAAAATACTTTTTATACAATTCTTGTTGTTTAGGATCTGTAGAAACACTTGGATGAGACACACTTTCTACTTGAGGATGATTATTCAAATATTCAACAACTTTTAAAGCATTATAAGTATGACGTTCTACACGTAAAGACAATGTTTCTAATCCTTGTAAGAATAAGAATGCATTGAAAGGAGAAACCGTAGCTCCAGTATCTCTTAAAAGAATAGCACGTACTTTAGTAACGAAAGCCTTCGGTCCACATGCTTTTGTAAAACTAATGCCATGATAGCTTGGATTTGGTTTTGTTAATGAATCAAATTTTCCACTAGCTTCCCAATCAAATTTTCCTCCATCAACAATAACACCACCAATACTTGTTCCATGCCCACCAATAAATTTTGTAGCTGAATGAACAACAATATCAGCTCCATATTCGATTGGTCTTACTAAATATGGTGTTGCGAAAGTATTATCCACTACTAATGGAATTTTATGTCTATGAGCAATCCTTGCGACATATTCAATATCCACTACATCTGAATTTGGATTTCCTAATGTTTCAATATACAAAGCCTTTGTCTTTTCATTAATAGCATTTTCTACTTCTTTTTCATTAAAAATATCTACAAAGGATGTTTGAATACCATATTGAGGTAATGTGTGTTCAAATAAGTTAAATGAACCACCATAAATATTCTTTGCCGAAACAATATTGTCTCCATTTTGAGCTAAATTTAAAATCGTATAAGTAACTGCGGCTGCACCAGATGCTACGGCTAATGCGGCAACACCACCTTCAAGAGCTGCTATACGCTTTTCAAATACATCCTCAGTTGGATTGGTTAAACGACCATAAATGTTTCCTGCATCACTCAATCCAAAACGTGCTGCAGCATGATCACAATTTCTAAACACATAAGATGAAGTTTGATAAATTGGAACTGCACGTGCATCAGTCGTTGGATCTGCTTGTTCTTGTCCTACATGAAGTTGTAAAGTTTCGAATTTGAAATTTCGTTGATCTCTGGTTATTTTTGTCATAATCATTCTCCTTTAATTCATACTATTCTTATATGTTTTGTATGATAGTGCAAAATGATTATAATGTCAATAAAAAATGTAATATTTTACACTGTGTTTACATTTATTACATTTTCAACAAAAAAAAGACCGATACAAATGTATCAGTCCTTAGTTTTCATAAGTTTAATTAAGCGTCAATTTCAGTAACGTTACCAGCACCTACAGTGTGTCCACCTTCACGGATAGAGAACTTAGTACCAGTTTCGATAGCGATTGGAGCAATCAATTCAACGTTCATAACAACGTTGTCCCCAGGCATTACCATGTCAGTTCCTTCTGGCAATGTAATTACACCTGTAACATCAGTTGTACGGAAGTAGAATTGAGGACGGTAATTAGAAACGAATGGAGTGTGACGTCCACCTTCTTCTTTAGTTAAAACATAAACTTGTGCTTTAAATTTAGTGTGAGGGTGTACACTTCCAGGTTTAGCTAATACTTGTCCACGTTGGATTTGGTCACGTGCAATACCACGTAACAATGCACCAATGTTGTCACCTGCTTCAGCAACGTCTAATTGTTTGTGGAACATTTCCAAACCAGTTAATACTGTTTTTTGAGTGTCTTTGATACCTACGATTTCAACTTCGTCGTTTAAGTGAGCTTGACCACGTTCAACACGTCCTGTAGCTACTGTACCACGACCAGAAATTGTCATAACGTCTTCGATTGCCATCAAGAATGGTTTATCCATTTCACGAGCTGGATCTGGAATCCAAGTATCAACAGCATCCATCAATTCGTAGATTGATTGTTCGTATTTTGGATCTCCTTGAAGAGCTTGTAATGCAGAACCACGGATAACTGGAGTTTCGTCTCCGTCGAATCCGTATTCGTTTAATAATTCACGAACTTCCATTTCTACTAAGTCGATTAATTCTTCATCATCAACCATATCGCATTTGTTTAAGTAAACAACGATATATTTAACACCTACCTGACGTGCTAACAAGATGTGTTCACGTGTTTGAGGCATAGGTCCATCAGATGCAGCAACTACTAAGATTGCTCCATCCATCTGAGCAGCACCAGTGATCATGTTTTTTACATAATCGGCGTGGCCTGGACAGTCAACGTGTGCATAGTGACGTTTTTCTGTTTGGTATTCAACGTGTGCAGTGTTGATAGTGATTCCACGTTCTTTTTCTTCTGGAGCACCATCGATTTGGTCATAAGCTTCAGCTTTAGCCATACCTTTTTTAGCTAATACTGTTGTAATAGCTGCTGTTAATGTTGTTTTACCGTGGTCAACGTGACCGATAGTACCAATATTAACGTGAGTTTTACTTCTGTCAAATTTTTCCTTAGCCATTTATAATTTCCTCCTAAATGCTAACATATTTCATACAATAAATATTGTATTTCAGAACCAAGCGAAAATCAACTAGTTTTCGCTTGAATTCTCTTTAATAATTTTTTCTGCAATACTCTTTGGAACTTCTGAATAGTGGTCGAACTTCATAGAGTAGTTTCCACGTCCCTGAGTAAAGCTACGTAAGTCTGTAACATATCCGAACATTTCTGACAATGGAACATGTGCACGAACGATAATGGCATTTCCACGTTCTTCCTGTTCAGTGATTTGTCCACGACGACTTGAAATGTCACCCATAACGCTACCTAAGTATTCACTTGGTGCAGTTACTTCTACGAACATAATTGGTTCTAGAATAGCAGGTTTACATTTCTTTCCAGCTTCTTTTAATGCCATACTAGCGGCAATCTTATAAGCCATTTCACTAGAGTCGACATCGTGGTAGGATCCATCAAATAATGTAGCTTTGACATCGATTACTGGGTAACCTGCAACCATACCATTTTCCAATGCTGCTTCCAAACCTTCTTGAGTTGGTTTGATATATTCTCTAGGTACGCTACCACCAACGATAGCATCAACGAATTCAAATCCTTTTCCTTCGTTTGGTTCGAATTTAATCCATACGTGACCATATTGTCCACGACCACCTGACTGACGGATGTATTTTCCTTCACAATCAGCAGCCTGACGAATTGTTTCACGGTAAGCAACTTGTGGTTGTCCAACATTTGCTTCAACTTTAAATTCACGACGTAAACGGTCAACAATGATATCCAAGTGAAGTTCACCTACACCGGCAATGATTGTTTGTCCTGTTTCTTCGTTAGTATATGTTTTGAAAGTAGGGTCTTCTTCTGCAAGTTTTGCAAGAGCCAATCCCATTTTGTCTTGGTCAGCTTTTGTTTTTGGCTCCAAAGACAATTCGATTACTGGTTCAGGGAATTCCATAGATTCAAGAATGATTGGGTGATCTTCATCACACAATGTATCACCTGTTGTAGTAACCTTTAAACCAACTGCAGCAGCGATATCACCTGAATAAACTTCAGTGATTTCTTTACGTGCATTGGCATGCATCTGAACGATACGTCCGAAACGTTCTTTTTTATCTTTAGTTGAGTTTAATACATAGCTTCCTGCTTTTGCAGTACCTGAATAAACACGGAAGAAAGATAATTTTCCAACGAATGGGTCTGTAGCGATCTTAAATGCTAATGCAGAGAATGGTTGATCATCACCAGGGTGACGAACATCTGGTTCTCCATCTAATGTAGTACCCTTAATTGAAGGTACATCTAATGGACTTGGTAAGTAATCTACTACTGCATCCAATACTAATTGAACACCTTTGTTCTTATATGCAGATCCACACAATACTGGGAAGAAGTCACCATTACATACTGCAATACGTAATACACGTTTGATTTCTTCGATTGAAGGCTCTTCACCTTCTAATACTTGCATCATGAAATCTTCATCATAATCTGCTAAATAGTCTAACAATTTAGCACGGTATTCTTCCATAAGATCTACCATATCTTCTGGAACTGGGATTTCAGTAATTACACGACCGTAATCTCCACTAAATTCATAAGCTTTTCTCTTGATAATATCAATGATAGCTTCGAAGTCTGATTCAGCACCGATTGGTAACTGAATTGGACAAGATTTAGCTCCTAAGCGATCGATGATTGTATTGCATGACATTAAGAAGTCAGCACCTGTAGCATCCATTTTGTTACAGAATACAATACGTGGAACGTTATATTCAGTAGCTTGACGCCAAACTGTTTCAGTTTGAGGTTCAACACCTGCTTTAGCATCTAATACTGTTACGGCACCATCTAATACACGTAAACTACGTTCTACTTCTACTGTGAAGTCTACGTGGCCTGGTGTATCGATGATATTGATACGGCATTCTTTACCAGTTCCATCTGTCTTTTTCCAGTGAGCTGTTGTAGCAGCAGAAGTGATTGTGATACCACGTTCTTGTTCTTGCTCCATCCAGTCCATTGTACTAGCTCCATCATGTGTTTCACCAATCTTGTGGTTTACACCAGAGTAGTAAAGAATACGTTCTGTTGTTGTTGTTTTTCCGGCATCGATGTGAGCCATGATACCGATGTTACGAGTTTCGTGTAAAGCATATTCTCTAGCCATATTTCTTTACTCCTTCTCTTACCAACGGTAGTGAGCATAAGCCTTGTTAGCTTCTGCCATTTTGTGAGTGTCTTCACGTTTTTTAACACTGGCACCAGTTCCATTAGAAGCATCAATAATTTCAGCTGCTAATCTCTGTTCCATTGTTTTTTCGTTACGTAAACGTGCGTAGTTTACGATCCAACGAAGTCCTAAAGTCAAACGACGTTCGTCGCTTACTTCAACTGGTACTTGGTAGTTGGCTCCACCTACACGTCTAACTTTCAATTCCAATTGAGGCATAACGTTTTCTAAAGCTTGTTCGAAAACCTCCATTGGTGCTTTTCCTGTTTTTACTTCTACGATTTCAAACGCGTTGTACAAAATAGTTTGTGCAACCCCTTTTTTACCATCAATCATGATTTTGTTGATCAAACGAGTAACCAACTTAGAGTTATAAATTGGGTCGACTAGTACGTCACGTTTCGCAATGTGTCCTTTTCTAGGCATCTAATTTCCTCCTTTCACGATTGATCTATTTCTTAGGTCTTTTAGTTCCGTATAATGAACGAGATTGTTTACGGTCATTTACACCAGCACAGTCCAAAGTTCCACGAACGATGTGATAACGAACACCTGGTAAGTCTTTAACACGTCCACCACGAATCAATACAACACTGTGTTCCTGTAAGTTGTGTCCGATACCTGGAATATAAGCTGTAACTTCCATACCATTACTTAAACGAACACGCGCATATTTACGAAGTGCTGAGTTTGGTTTCTTAGGTGTCATAGTACCAACACGTGTACAAACTCCACGTTTTTGTGGACTTGATAGGTTTGTTGGTTTAGACTGCAATGAGTTGTAACCACGGTTCAAAGCTGGAGACTTTGAAACGTTTTGACTGGCCTTACGACCTTTACGAATCAACTGGTTGATTGTAGGCATAAGATCCTCCTTTCAAAATTTTCAATTTCCAAGCAAACGAAGCCGGGTGGGTCTTGCCCATCCATTAAATATAGGCTCTTTTCAGAACCTATTTTCGCATGCAATATTAAGATACAGTATTCGAGATGATTTGTCAATTCTTTTTTATTGATTTTTTTATAATAAATTTTTATACGCATTCCCCATTCATTAAAGTATAATATAGACATGAATAGAGGTAAGTTTATGAAACACAAAATTGTATTTTTCGACATGGACGGTACACTTTACCAAACCGAAAATGACGTTATTCAAGAAAGCGCATTAGACGCTATACAGACACTAAAAGATAAAGGATATATTGTCTGTGCGGCTACTGGCCGTCCCTTAAATCAAATGAAACTTATATTACAACGCGTTCAATTTGATTATTATGTATTGATCAACGGAAGTTACATTCTAGACAAAGACTTTCAAGAAATCGGAAGCTACCCAATCTTACAAGACAACGTGAATGACTTAGTCAATTTCAGCAAAAAATACGAAACCGGTCTAATGTTTCACTTTGGCGATGCTACATACATTTACAATAACTTTTACCCAATGTATGACTTCTGTAAATATTGTAATGTACTAGATTCACTATTCTATGACCCTAGTCAATCTTATCATTTAAGACACAAAGCCTTTAATGCCGTAGTTCTTACTAAAGATAAAAAATTAGTTGACCAATTCATGGAGACTCATCCAAATCTAAGAAACGATTTAATTAATGTTAAAACTGATGGATTCTGCTTCGATATCTTCAATGCTGATAATGATAAATCAAAAGGCATCGAAATGATTCTTGAAAAAACAGGATTCACATGGAAAGATGCCATCTGTTTTGGGGACAGCACAAATGATATCCATATGCTAAAGAAAGCAGATATTGGTGTTGCGATGGGAAATGCGAGTGACTTTGTAAAGAGCTACGCCAATTTTGCTACAACATCTACATACGATAACGGAATCTATAATGCAGTCACAAAAATATTAAAAGACGAATAAACATCTAAAAAAGACATCATCACAATTAGAATGATGTCTTTTTTAGTATCATAATAGTATCATTTAAGTCCATACTCATTAAATAAACAGAAAAAAGCCTTCATCTAAGGACAAAGGCTTTAATAACTAATTAAGCTTAAATTACTTAATTTCTACAGTAGCTCCAGCAGCAACTAATTTTTCTTTAATTGATTCTGCTTCTTCTGGAGATACGTTTTCTTTAATAGCAGCTGGAACACCATCTACTAATTTCTTAGCATCAACTAATCCTAAACCAGTAATTTCACGTACGGCTTTGATTACAGCAACTTTTGTTCCACCAACATTTGTTAATGTAACAGTTACTTCGCTAGGTCCTGCAGCTTCTTCAGCAGCAGCAGCTGGAGCAGCAACAGCAGCAGCAGCTACTACACCAAATTTTTCTTCGATTGCACTTACTAAGTCGTTTAATTCTAAAATTGTTGCTTCTTCTAAATAAGAAAGAATTTCTTCTTGAGTTAATTTAGCCATTTTATTTTCCTCCTATAATTAATTACGCAGCAGCTTCTTCTGTAGCTGGTGCTTCTTCTGTTTTTACAGATCCGTTTTCTTTAGCTTCTGCCAATGCTTTAACAGTCATAGCAAATTTGATAACTGGAGCATTTAAGCAAGATGCGAATTTAGCCAACATACCTTCTTTGTTAGGTAATGCAGACAATTTTTGGATAGTAGCTTCGTCTACCATAGCTCCATCCACGATACCAGTTTTTAATACTAATGCTTCATGATTTTTAGCGAATTTTGCTAATACACGAGCAGGAGCAACTGGATCTTTACCAAATGCCAATGCGTTAGGTCCAACTAAAGTTTTTGCGAAATCTTCGTGACCTAATTTTTCAGCTGCACGACGAGCGATTGCGTTACGGTAAACTTTGAATTCAACGTCTTCTTCACGCAAAGCACGACGAAGTTCTGTTACTTCCTTTACTGATAATCCACGGTATTCTACTAATACGATACTACTAGCAGCTTCCATTTTTTCAGATAAGGCGATAACGTCAGCTTCCTTTTGTGCAAGGATGTCTTTGTTCATTCGATCCACCTCTTCTTTCATCTATTGTAACAATATTCAAAAGAAAAGCCCGCATCAAAGACGGGCTAATTGTGCAAAGTCAATGCATCATACCCTCGGTAACATTATTAAGCATACGCCGTTACTGTCTTTGGAATATTGATAACAATCTGTAGTTTAATTTATTTTACTAGATTTGTCAATTACTTAACGATTTCAACGTGGATTCCAGGACCCATTGTTGTTGAAACAACTAAGTTCTTCATGTATGCACCTTTAATAGTTGCAGGACGAGCCTTTGCAATTGTATTGAAGATTGCATTGAAGTTTTCAACTAATGCTTCTTCTGTAAAGCTTGTTTTACCGATAGCTAAGTTGATATTTCCTTCTTTATCTACACGGTAAGTAACTTTACCTTTTTTGATTTCATCAATAGCCTTAGCAACATCCATTGTTACTGTACCAGTCTTAGGGTTTGGCATTAATCCTTTAGGACCTAAAACACGTCCTAAACGTCCTAATTGACCCATCATATCTGGTGTAGCTACCAATACATCAAAATCGAACCAACCTTTAGAGATTTTTTCGATAATATCTGCACCACCAACGAAATCAGCACCAGCAGCCTGAGCTTCTTTTTCTTTTTCGCCTTGTGCAACTACACAAACGCGTTGTGTTTTACCAGTTCCATTAGGTAATACCATTGCCCCACGGATTTGTTGATCAGCGTGACGAGGGTCTACGTTTAAACGGAAACTTACTTCAACACTTGCGTCGAATTTTGTTTTACTAGTTTCTTTAGCTAATTTAACAGCTTCTTCAATTGAATAAGTTTTTGAACGATCAACTAATTTAGCTGCTTCAGCATATCTCTTACTTACTTTTGCCATTATTGATGTTCCTCCTATTCAAATCCTTCAACCTTGATACCCATGTTACGTGCAGTACCAGCAACAATACGCATTGCAGCTTCTACATCGTTGGCATTCAAGTCTGGCATTTTGTACTCAGCAATTTCTTTTAATTGATCAACTGTAATTGTACCAGCAACTACTTTTTGATCTCCACTTGCTTTTTGTACGTTTGCTGCTTTTTTCAATAAGTTAGCAGCAGGTGTTGTTTTCAATACGAAATCAAAACTCTTATCTTCATAAGCAGTAATGACAACTGGAACAATATCACCTTTACGATCTTTTGTTGCATCATTGAAAGCTGTACAGAACTGAGGCATGTTGATACCAGCACTTGCTAATGCTGGACCTGGTTTAGCTCCACCAGCTTGGAACTGCAACTTACAAACTTTTGTAACTTTTTTCTTGCTCATAAGACGTTCCTCCTATATTTTGTCCTATGCTGTGGTAATACGAACAGTTACGCATTCTCCCACGCATGCCTATTTACTATACACCACTACATCCTGTGATGCAAGCGCATTTTAAAAAAATTAGAGAAAATCATTGATTCTCTCTAATCATTCACATCCTCCTTCATACGAAGAATTGACTTTTTAAACTTATCCATCTTCTTCTGCGCTCTTTCATCATCATGATCATATACTTCACTTCTCAAATCATATTGAAAATCATAAATATCACAACGAGTATCATACCATATATCATAAGCATCACTTCTTGCATCATACCAATCATCGTACGCGTCTGAACGTGCGTCATACCACTGCTCGTAATCAACAACATCATACGCAGCCTTAATTATTCCATCATAATATATATCATACATATCTTTTAGTGTCTTATCGTATATGTCATACATAGTCTTAGCCGCATCATCATAAATATACTCATAGATTCCGCTCAAGTCTTTGTATTTCTCCTTATACGATGTATCTTCTTTCATAATCAACTCAGCATACTTATAAGCATATTCCCTCAATCGAATGGACAACAACTCTGTCTGTTTTAAAGCATCATCATAATACGCTTTTACCTTATTCACATTTTTCGTATATGCATCAAAATCCAAAATCTCCTCACTCAATGCATCCCTTTTACTCTCTAACTTTTCCTTTGTATCCTCAACATCCTTTGTTGCCATCTCCTCTATTTCATCAAGCGAAGAAGCAGACACCTCAATTACATTCACATTTACTTTCTTTACTTCAACATTCTGTGCAGTAGGCATAGCCTTACATCCGCAAAGAACGAAGCACAAACTTAAACACATCAACTTTTTCATTATCATTCACTCACTTTCCATAAGTAGCTATTAAAGCCGATAACTCACAACATTTTTCCTTTCCAAATATTTCTTCAAACCTTTCATCACACAATAAATACGTTTCAAACACCTGTACAAACATCTCTCTATCATTGCCTATTCCAAACCATTCATACAATTCATCCATTATTTTTTTATCACTTGTATCACATAACTTTTCCAAAAGCTGCAACATATCCATCAACGCCCAAATATCTTTTGCTCTTTCAAACGGACTTACATATTGTATAAGCCCTAAATTATAGATTTCTTCAAAATTATTTGCACTCACTTTAAAACACGAAGGCATTTTCCCTGTAGTCTTAACTACATTTAAAAAATTGATTTTCCCTTGTAAATCTCTATACTCCTCATTCAAAGCCCTTAATCTTTTCTCACTCACCTCTCTTAAATTTGATCCACACAAAACTTCTTTGACATCATCCAAACTAAAACCTAAACTTACCATTACCCTTATATTCCATAATTGAATCAAATCATTCTCATCAAATTCTCGATCCTTTCCATTTTCATTCTTTGAAATCACTCCCTTCTTTTCATATCTACGAATCATATTCCTTGTTATTCCCATATGATCTTCAATCCATTTCACCTTATATTTCATAGTGCATGACTCCTTATACAATCTACAGCCTTGTTCCAAGAACAACGCAAGCAAAAAGTTCTTTCTTCTATCCTCCTTCCACACTTTTTTGCCATAAGAGCCCTTGCAGATTTCGCGAATAAAAAAAGCGGCATAATGACCGCATTGAGTTTAAAGAATAATAATGTTAATATATCCACATGAACTTAGAAAAATGGATTGAAGAAAAATTTAACACAACAAAATATACACTTGAAAAAACAGATAAAGGCATTAGTAACTACAACTATGTATTAACAATCAACGACACCAAATACATGATACGTGTACCTAAAAAGAATCATGAATCACTTGGCTTACAACATGAACACGAAAAGGAAATTTTGCCACTTGTTTCCGATTTAGATGTGCCTACTGTTTTATTCGACGAAAAAGAAGGCATTAAAGTCACTCATTATATCGAAGATGTAAAAACATTTGATGAATGTAAGGACAAAGACAAATTCGCAAGGTGTGCAAATTTAATGAAATCTCTTCATAACAAAAAAGCTCCTTTATTTATTTTTAATCCTTTTGGAAAAATTGAATTTTATAAATCACAAATCAAAGAATGTATCCTATCTTTTCCAAATGAAGAAAACTTTTTAGAAGCATTAAAAAAAGAATATAAACCAAATACACTATGTCACAACGACTTCGTACAAGGAAATATTCTTTATAGTGATACGAAAGACTATTTGATCGACTATGAATATGCAGCTAAAAACGATTATCGCTTTGATATCGCCAGTTTCTTTTCAGAGAACAATATTCACTACATTGACCAAAGAGATCAATTCTACCAAACCTATTTTGATGGAGAAATCGATCCAATGATTGATGTACAAGTGCAGGCATTTGAAAGAATGGAAGATATTCTTTGGGGATATTGGGCAAATATGCTTTATGAACAAAGAGGCGAACAAATCTATTTTGACATTGCCAAAGACAAAGAAAAACATTACAGAGGCTAAATTGCCTCTGTTTTTTCATCTATATCCATAAATTCTTCTTCTGATAAAGAAACCGTTAAATACATGTCATTACCAATGATTTGTTTGGCCCCCTTATCATTACATAACCGTTTTGCCTTTTCATAATAACATTCTGGCAACAACATAGGATTGCATAAAATACCATTATATTCACAAATCACAATATGCTTTCCATCTTGAATGGAAGCCATTTCCTTTAACGTATCCAATTTTAAATATGGCATATCTGCAACCATCAGTATGCATGCATTATTTTGACAAGCACCCACACCTAAAGCGATAGAATGACCTTGACCATATTCAGGATGATCATTCATAACGACACGATAACCTAAAGTTTCAGCCATTTCTTTTATCTTTTCATATTGTGTGACAACTATCACATCCAAAAAAGCACTTGCCTTATCAAAAGCATATTCAATAAGTTTCTTACCATGAAATTCGTACAAAAGTTTATTTGAAACAAAGCGTCTGGAAAAACCAGACGCTAAGATAATCAAAGAAATATTATTCATTTTCTTTTCCTAATAACACTTTTTCAGCAGTAATAGGCAAAGTACGAACCTGCACTCCCGTCGCATGTTTTATAGCACTAGCGATTGCACTTGTTGGCGTATTAATAACAACTTCACCAATAGATTTTGCACCAAAAGGACCATTGTCTTCATAGCTGCTTTCAAACTCAACACGAACGCTAGGAACATCTACTCTTGTTGGTAACTTATACTGCAAGAAGTTACGATTACGCATCTTACCCTCATTTGAGTATGTGATATCCTCACTTAAAGCCATACCAATACCTTGTACAATACCACCTTCAGCTTGTACTCTGGCAAGATTTGGATTGATAACTGTACCACAATCAACTACAGAAACATAATCATGAACCTTAATTTCTCCAGTCAACTTATCTACATCCACTTCCGCAATACCAACCATAAATGGAGGCGGACTTGTAGGTGACATGTGAGAGTCACTGGCAATCAATGCTTTTGCGATACCACCATTGAAACATGTATCCGCAAAATCAGCCAAACTCATTTCATGCGCATGATCTAATGTATTAATTTTCTTACCATCAAATTCAATATCTTCTTTATCCACATTAAAGAATCCGGCCGCTGCTTCTAAAATAGAATTTCTTAATTTTTCACAAGCCTTTACTACAGCCATACCTGTTACATACGTTGTACTTGATGCATAAGAACCCGTATCATATGGTGCATGGTCTGTATCCAATGAACTAGTGACAACTTGATCTACATCACAATCCATGCATTCCGCAACCATTTGGGCAAGAATCGTATCACAACCCGTACCCATATCTGTAGCACCAATACTTAATGTATAAAAACCATCATCTTGTAGTTTAATTTCAACAGAACCTACATCAAGTCCCGAAATACCACTACCTTGCATAGATAAAGAAACACCTAAACCACGAACAAAATCCCCCATATCACGTCTTAAAGGTTTATTCTTGTAGTCAATCATTTCCATAGCTTTTTCTAAACAACGATCCAATGCACATGCATTCAATTCTTCATTATAATATTGTGATAACACTTCATTTTCACGTGTCATATTTTTAAAACGGATTTCACAAGGATCCATATTCAATTCATCGGCCAATTCATTAATAATAGATTCAACCGCAAACTGACCTTGCGTAGCCCCATATCCTCTATAAGCACCTGCACGCATTGTATTTGTATAAACTACATCATATGTAAAACGACTTGCCTTTACATGATTATATAAAGGTAACGATTTATGTCCTGCCAAACCAATTGTAGTTGGACCATGTTCACCATAAGCACCTTGATTTGATAATGTATATAAATCAATTGCTTCAATCTTTCCATCTTTTGTAGCACCAATACGAACATGCATTTTCATTTCATGTCTTGAGTTACTAGCCGCAAAAGTTTCTTCACGGGTATAAACGATTTTACTTGGCTTTTTAAGTTTCCACGTAACAAATGCAGTAAAAATTTCACAACAAGCCGTTTGTTTAGCCCCAAAACCACCACCAATTCTTGGCTTGATCACATTGATTTTTGATTTTGGAATTTCTAAAGCATTACTTAAAATTCGACGAACATGGAAAGGAATCTGTGTAGAACTTACACAGTTCAAACGACCGTATGTATCAATATAACAATATGAACGCATTGTTTCCATCATTGCCTGTGCATTAGCTTTTGTATGATAATCTCTTTCTAAGACTACATCACACTCTTTTAATACGGCATCCACATCACCAACAACACTTTCTCCACTGCTGACAATATTACGCTTTACGTCATTACCAATCTCACAAAGACACTTATAATCGTCTTCTTCATGAATCACGATTGCATTATCAATCGATTTTTCAAAATCCAACAATGGCTCTAATACTTCATAATCTACTTTAATAGCTTTTAAAGCACGATCCACACAATCCTCATTAGCTCCTGCAACAATTGCCACTTCATCTCCTACATAGCGAACTACATTTTCTAGGATTCTACGATCATAAGGACTAGGTTCAGGATATGATTGACCTGCCAATGTAAAGCGAGAAGTTGGAACATCCTCATATGTATATACAGCTTCAATTCCAGGAATTCTTTTCGCAATGGAAGTGTCAATACTTTTAATTTTCGCATATGCATGTGGACTTCTTAAAAGTTTGACAATCAAACAATCCTTAGGTGCTAAATCATCACAATATACAGGCTGACCTGTAACTAAAGCCATCGCATCCTTTTTGATGACGCCTTTTCCTACACTATTCATGATTTTCACCTCGACTTAAGTATGCCTTAATAGCACGCATTTGCGACATATATCCAGAACAACGACATAAATTGCCGGCTAAATAAGCACGAATCTCATCATCACTTGGATTCACTAATTCTTTTTCCATTGCCAAAACATTCATAATAAATCCCGGTGAACAAAAACCACATTGTTCAGCCCCTTGTTTAGCCATAAACATACCGAATTCACTGGCTTCTTTTTGAAGGCCTTCAAGTGTCGTAATTTCATGACCATCACATCGAACAGCTAATGTACTACAAGAAAGAATTGGTGTTCCATCTTTCCACACTGTACACAACCCACAGTTTGCGGTATCACACCCTCTTTTCACGCTGTAACAACCATGATCTCTTAGCCAGTCTAACAATAAAGTTTGTGGCTGTACATCATCCTGAATCAATTTTCCATTCACTTTAATTTTAACCAACATAAGACTCTACCTTTCTCAATAACTTCTGAGTTAATCCCTCAACAAGTTTTTCTCTATATTCCTTACTTCCACGCATATTATCTGCACAATATACATCTAGATCAATATGATCTAAATCGCAGTTATACACTTTTGCAATGGCAGGTCTTGCCCCAAAACAGAAACGATAGTGATCTGCATATTTTGTACAAGACGCATTTAATACACTTAAATCCGTAGCACTTTTTCTTACTGAAACAAAGGCACTTGGCAAATTCGTCTTCTTTACATAAATGTATTCTACTATATCCTTTTCATATGGAAGACTTATGAATTCTTCAAGTGAAATACGACCATGTGCATGTGTTTGTACATCACACTCTAAACATAACAAGCTACAGATGACATCACTAAAACTAAAGCGTGAATATACACTTCCTCCAATTGTCGCCAAATTTCTTAATTGTACGCCGACAATATCCTTTACGGCATCTCTAAACACATAGCAAGTTGCTTTATTAAATGATTCATGTGTTTCTAATTGGCGTAAAGTTACCATGGCTCCAATTTTAAATTCAGCATCATCTTCTTCAATTTGGTCCAAACCTAGTTTACTCAAATCGATAGCAGTTGGAATTTGAATATCTTCCATCTTTAACCAAATCATACCGCCCAAAATCATATTCTTCTTATTTTTTGTTAATAGCGCATACGCCTCATCCAAAGATTCTGGCGTCGCATAATTCATTATTCTTAACATAATGGATACGCTCTCTTTCTTTACTAAAACTTTAACACAAAAAGAAAGTGTTAAACAAAATGTTTAACACCTATTTATTAGTCTTTTTTGCCAGGCAAAATTAAATTTAATACAGTTGCGATCACAAACGTCATAATAATTCCGTTTTGTGCAAAAATATTTCCAACCCAACTTGGTAATTGTGCTAGAACTGTAGGAACTTGTCCAATACCAATTCCTAGACCAATAGCCAAGGCAATAATCAAAGTGTTTCTTTCATTGAATTCAACACGCATCAATGATTGAATACCACTCACTAAAATACTCGCAAACATAATAACAGCTGCGCCACCAAGTACAGACTGAGGCATAACCGCAAATAAAGCACTTAATTTTGGACAGAAACCGCAAAGAATCAAGAAGATAGCTCCTGTCATAATTGTAAAACGGTTAACAACTTTAGTCACTGAAACCAAACCAACATTTTGAGAGAATGAAGTATTTGGTAAAACGCCAAACAATGAGGCAACAACAGAACCTAAACCATCTGCCAAAACGCCACCTTGTAATTCTTCAGAAGTTGCTTCACGATCTAAACCACCATTTGTGATACCAGAAACATCTCCGACTGTTTCAACTGTTGTCGCAATAAACATAATCCCCATTGCAATAATTACTTCTAAGTTAAATTCCATTTTAACTGGCATAAATGTTGGAAGTGCAATCCAAGAAGCTGTTTGAACTTGTGTAAAATCAACCATTCCAAGTACAATAGCCAAGATATATCCAGCAATAATACCAATCAAAATGGATGCATTATTCACAAATCCTTTGATTTGTTTTGCGATAATGATCACCAAAATAACAAATGTACCAACCAATAAATGTTTAGGATCTCCAAAATCAGCAGCACCACTACCGCCACCAAAATAATTGATACCAACAGGAAGTAATGATAACCCAATCGAAATGATAACTAAACTTGTAACAACAGGTGGGAATAATTTTCTTAATGGTTTAATAAAGAAACCTAAAACCATCTCAAATAAACCACCAATTAAACTTGCTCCCATCAATGCACCATAACCATATAGAGCACCCATGGCTTTAGCAGTTCCAATAAATCCTGAACTAGTACCCATAACGATTGGAAGTTTAGCTCCCACTTTCCACACTGGATATAACTGAACTAAAGTAACGGCTCCTGCAATAAACATCGCATTTTGAATCAATGCAGATTTTAAATCTGGTGATAATCCAAGCATTCCTGCAATAATTAATAATGGACTGATGTTTCCTAGAAACATAGCCAATACGTGTTGAATTCCTAAAGGCAATGCCTCTTTTAAAGGTACAACACCATCAAGTTCATATATAGAACCCTTTTTCACATCTTCTTTTCTCATGTTTTCCTCCGAAAATAAAAAAGTCTCGCACAAAAACGAGAATCAACACGACACAATAAAAATAGTAGGTTGATTCATAGTCCCTGAATTTACGGTTTAGGGGTAGAAACGTCGACACCGTATTAGTCGACATATACGAAACACGTTTGGATTATACCATTAATCTAACAAAAAAAATAGGACAAATCGTCCTATTTCCATAATTTTTCAGGATATACACCATTTTCAATCAATTGTTTAAAAGCATTTTGCACATATTCCTTATCTTCAGCATATGTTACACCAAACCATTTATCATGTGTTTCAAGCACCTTCACATTGATACGATCTTCCCTCAATAATTCAGCTACAATATTTGGAAGCAAATATTCTTTCTTCATTGGATTATCTGAAATATTTGATAAGAAAGTACTAAAATCCTTTTCTAAATAGTCTAAGAAATCCGGATATCCAGCCCACATATTCATAGAAACATTACTTTCTGGTTTTACCCAAGCCTCTACTTCAGGATCATCACATACAATTTTTTCTGCTTCAGCCTTGATTCCAGTTGTTTCATAAACTTCTTTTAATAAATTATTATCATCCACTTTACATACACCACGAGTTACAGTTCCATTCTCACTTAATGTATTCTTTAAAATGAATCCGGCCATACCCATATCAAATTCTTTTCCCATTTTTTCATGGTTAATCAAGAAGTCATGTAATTTCACAAATGCTTCTTTACCATAATAATCATCCGCATTGATAATCACATATGGTGTATCCACAACACTTTTCGCACATAATACAGCCTGGCCTGTTCCCCAAGGCTTAGTACGACCTTCAGGACAAGTAAATCCTTCTGGTAAATCATTGATATCTTGGAATACATATTCTACATCCATATAATTTTGTATACGATTTCCAATCACTTCTTTAAATTCCTCTTCAATATCCTTACGAATAATAAATACGACTTTATCAAAGCCAGCCTCTTTGGCATCATAGATTGAATAATCCATAATGATTTCACCATTTGGACCCATTTTAGCTAACTGTTTGATTCCACCACCAAAACGAGAACCAATTCCAGCCGCCATAATAATTAATGTTGTTTTCATAAATAATATAACCCCCTGCTAAATCATACTAGCCTATAGTCTATCTTAAATCAACCTACAATGTGTTAACAAAATGCAACAAAAAAATCTATTCGAATGTTTACATTCAAAAGTATCAACATAAAAAGTAGGCTTGCGCCTACCAATTATGTGAACCAAGCGTTCTAATGAAAAGTAGTACCTTATGGTCTACAACTATGCGTACTAAGCGTCCTGATATTTTTCACAAACATATTATGCATGATTGATCAACAGTAATCAACAATCATATTTACTGTTATAAAAATATTTTCATTTTTATCTAATCAAAATTAATATAATTACCATTTATAATGTCAATTAATGGTATATCATATTGACAAAACAAAGAGGTAAAAAAAGAACATTGAACTCGAACATATTCAAAAAATACTTGATTGGCTGAAAACCAAACTTTATTTAGATTCTATTGCACAAAATGCAAGTACTAGATCTATAAAAAGAGGACAAGTTTATCGCTGTAATTTTGGTTGCGGTATTGGAAGTGAAATGCAAAAAGAAAGACCAGCACTCATTGTTCAAAATAACATTGCAAATTCACGCTCCGGTAATACTATTGTAATTCCGATTACCCATGACAATAGCACATTACCTTGTGTAGCTAGTATTACGCCACAAATAGATAGCATGTGCACCACTATTTTAGATGGTCACGCAAATACATCCAATGTAATGTGTGTCAGTAAAGCAAGACTAAAAGATTATATTTGCTCATTGCCAATGACAGATATGAAAAAAATCGATAAAGCTATTGCTAAAACAGTAGGTTTATTCAGTTACTATCTAGATTTAAAAAACCGTTTGAATAACAAATTAAACTACATCCCGAAAATAAAAGACCAACCCCCCGGCACATAGGAATGCTCAATGATAACTCACCTACCCCATTCTGTGACCCAGTGTTAATCCTTCGTAAGTTGATCTGTGTCTATATTATACAAATAATCAATTTTAGTTCAATATATGCAGTAATAATAGTTTTATCGAATCAACTATGGGTTTGCAGAATTATCAGCACATAGAAATGCCTTCAGCGCATAAAGGCAATAGGAAGTTATTAAAACATCCTAATCATTCCCGCTATTAACATTATTTTTTCTTTACATCTTCTTTTTATTGCAACCTTATAATCTTTGTTGAATTGAGAATTATACTTTGGCTTAAGCACTAAAGACTCCATCAAATCATCAATAGATTCAAAAGGACCAGGTATATTTGTATCATTTTCTGCATCCTTCATAGACATATATGTTTTTCTATCAACCTCTTCATCAGCAATTACAGAAAGGGTAAACCATGACAGCGTAATGCTTAAATATAAAACATTCCTGTTGCAGTACTTAAGTCCAGGCCAAGAGATTGAAATAAATCAGATGTTTCTTTTGTTTAATTAGGTTCAATTCTAATTGTCAAATTACTTTTCTCATAAAATAGCCGCCTTCGTTTGCACCTATACAATAAATCTTTAATAGACATCATTAATCTCGAATATATTAACAAGTCACCAAAGTATCTGTTAAGCCTTGATATTTAACTGGTTGATGATAACAAAAAACTATTCTAGCTTATTCTTATATACACTATCTCTAATGGATATAGAGTTAAGAATGTCTGAAGGTAAATCACTATTATTTAATATATCTTCTACTTCTTTTTTAAGACTTCCTTTATCCCATGGACTTAATACTATAGTCAAACCTCTAAAAAATTCATCATATAAATTCAAATCTATATATTCCCACTTATCAAACTTTGTATAAAGCAAACTACTCAATATACGTGTTTCTTGTTCTATTGCCCAATCATCCGTTTTATATTTTCCAAATACTGTTGGATCATATATATTTACATCCTTAACACTATTGTTTTCACCGGTTATCTTATCCAAATGTAAATCTGCTTTCCCTGAATAATTTTGAGTTATCTCTTTTGATTTTTTTGATTTATATACAACATCAAACACTTCTACCGTATTAATACAACTACCTATATCATATCTAGATTCTTCAAATTCTTTTCTATTATTTACAGCACCTTCATACCCACGAGAATAAAAAAAACAAATTTTATTGTTTTTAACCCGCGCAAAATCGGTATTAATGCAATCTTTGAAATTCAATGTGAAATTTTTAAATTGTAACAACACTTTGTTCTCTTTAACATCCTTACCATAATTATTCCAAAAATAACTATTTTCTTGATTTGTATGCGTAAAACACGTAGCAAAATATCCTGGCGCAAATTCTGTTACACCTAAACGTTCTTTTTCATTTTCATCATTTAAACGAGGATTAGCTAGACTTGTGCTACGAATCGTTTTGTTTTCAAAGATTAAACGCATTGTTTCAATATCCGTTGTATAGCCCATACAATCATATTGTTTTAAATTATTATCTATATGAATTGATACACTTGATGTGTAAGTATTTGCTACTTTTTCATCTGTTAAAATGAGATTCAAATTATCATCATCAAGAGAAAATTCAATTTTCATATCACTATTATTTTTATGCATACAATATACTCCTATCCAAATTATATTGAATTATATTTAATACATCATCATTGCCAACATTAATACATTGTAAATTTATTTGTATAATTTCATTCGATAAGTCTGGGTCAAACAAAATTGAAAATAAATCATTCCCCAGTGTATTTCTTAATCAATCTAAGCTTTTATAACTAATGTGCAACATTAACTACAAAAACAACCTGATCGTCTATCTTAAAAAAATTAAAGCCTTAATAAAGCGGAGACAAACCTATCCTTAATTGAAAAGAATATCAGTAAATTCAATTCGAAACTTTACATTTTCAGAAAAATAAGTATGTCAACACCTACATCAAATGAAATATTGCTTCAATATAATTTATACTCATTCACATAATCCATACTAAAGAACTCGAACAATCTGTCCGAGCCTTTAAATTTACATAAACTAACATCTTCAAATTAATCATTACCATTATTGCATCCAAGCCCCATCAGCACCTACATGATACCCATCTGGAGTAGTTGTGTTGGTTAACATTATTCCATCACTTCCTAGATAATAATTACCTACCCAAGCATTTGTAACCATGGCCCCTGATGCATTAAAGTAATAAAATTTGTCATTTATATTTTGCCATCCAATTACCATATAACCATTTGCATCAAAATAATATGTTTGGTTTCCAATCACTTCAAAATCATTTGTGGTATAAGTACCATCATAATGTCTATACCACCATTGACTTCCTGACTGAATCCATTTAGATATAGACCAAACACCATTCGCATCTACATAATACCCATCTGGTGTAAATGTATTTGTTAGCATTATTCCATCACTTCCAAGATAATAATTACCTACCCAAGTATTTTTAACCATAGCTCCAGATGCATTAAAGTAATAAAATTTATCATTTATCTTTTGCCATCCAGTTACCATATAACCACTAGCATCAAAATAATATGTTTGGTTTCCAATCACTTCAAAATCATTTGTAGTATATGTACCATCATAATGTCTATACCACCATCTATTTCCGGATTGAATCCATTTAGATGTAGCCCAAACACCATTTGCATCTACATAATACCCATCTGGTGTAAATGTATCGGTTAACATTATTCCATCACTTCCAAGATAATAATTTCCAACCCATGTATTTGTAACCATAGATCCTGATGTATTAAAGAAATAATAGTTACCTTTTATTTTTTGCCATCCTGTGACCATATATCCATCACTATTAAAGTAATATGAAGCGTCATTTATAGTTTTAAAGTTCGATTTTACATATGTACCATCACCAAGTTTATATTTCCAACCCTTGGAATTACTAATCCATTGATTTGCGACATATTTTCCATCCTCATCAAAATATTTATCTCCAATAAATGTATCTTTGACCATCTTTCCATCTTCATCAAAGTAATAGTCAACAAAATCAACATTATATAGTCCAGTTACTATATTTCCGTCATATTGTACATAATAAGTATCTCCTTTGTAGTTGACAAATTGATTTGTAACCAGCTTGCCATCATCATCTACATACTTATTGTCAATAATTGTAGCACGAACCATTTTACCATCTGAATTAAAATATCTGTCAGCATCATCCACATATTGCCAACCAGTCTGCATTTCACCCATATTATTAAAATAATAGTAATCATTATCTATTTTCTTAAAGTCAACATATTTACCATTCTTAAAATAATACGTTTTGCCATCAATTGTCTGCCAACCAGTTGCTAATTTACCATTCAAATAGTAATTATTAAAATCCGAACTCCACCCATCTACTTTTACCTTTATTTTTTTAGAAGTGATTAATTTTTTTATCATCTTGATTATTATACAGATTTACAGTTACTTCACCAACTCCACCATAATCTATATTCTCAGAAGAATTCATTATCCTTGCACAATATTGTTGGTCAAAATAAATACAATCAATATCAGAATAGTCAAAATCAATATAACCATAATCGTCTTCAGATTTTAATGATACTTTTGCTTCGACCTTATCAACACCAGCAGGTACATATACTTCTTCAGGACAATTAAAATCCGTTGCCAAATTTTTAAAATGGATATTCATTTTACTTGTTATTCCATCACGTGTTTTTATTTTCAACACATATTCTCCAGCTGGTATATTCGTTAGTATCACTTTATCACCTTGAATCTTATATATTAAGCCTTCAGGCCCTTCATATGAGAATTTCAAAGGATCATTCAGAGATGATTCTCCCTCTACATTTAATTCATATTTTTTGTGAACTAAAGGAATTTCAAACATTTCATCTCCAACATAATAACTTGAGTCTGTTAAAAAAGATAATGTTGCATCACGGAGAGGATAATCATCAACAACTATAAATTTATAATTTTTATGATTATTGTTAAATTGAATACTAAGTGTAGCCTCTCCAGCTTTTAACCCAGTAATCACACCATTGTCGTCAACACTAATACTATCATAGTTCCACTTGTAAAAAAATGGACTATCTGCATGTTCTTCAGGACTAGTGGTAACATCTAACTTATATTTCTCTCCAACTTTAATTGTGAAGTAACCAGCATACCAGTTATCAGATTTGTCTGATACATTATTTACAACTATGTCATTCGAAGCTATTCCTAAGGAAACAAAAGAAATATTATGTTCTTTGGCATATTGTTCCATTGAAGAATTTGTGTAACCATAAATTGTTAAATTTGTTTGGTAATCAAATAAGTTTTTTGATATGCTTTCAACATTACTAGGAAAATATATTTCTTTTAAATTAAAACAATCTTTAAACGTAGATCCATCACCATAAAATGCAACCATGTTTGGCAATACTACCGTTTCTAAGTTTGTATCCCCAGCAAATACTCCATAATTAAAAACTGCATATGCATTTTTATTTTTAAACTCAACCTTTTTTAAATTTGTGCATCTGTCAAAAGAATAGGCAATGTATATATACTTATAATTGCCTCCTTCAAATGTCACATTTTCTAAACTTGTGCAATTTGAAAAAGCATTCCCTCCTATTTCTGAAACAGCATTTGGAATAAACAAACTTTTAATACTAGCACCATAAAACGAATCGGTACCTATTTCTTTTAAAGAAGAAGGGAACTCTACATCTGTTAAATTATTACAATTATAAAATGCGTAATTCCCAATTATTTCTAATGAATTTGGAAATATCACCTTTTTTATGGTTTGATTGTTATCGAAAACATTATCATCAATTTTTTTTACTGAATCAGGGATAGTAACAATCTCATCATTTCCAGTATAAGAAACCAAGATATCATTCACAACCTTAAAATCCGAGCTTTGTTCTTGTTCACTATTTGGATCATTGGTGTTTTCTAATACATCTTCATTTGCATAAACATTAAAACACACTCCAAAACAACATACAAAAGACAAACATAACGCAATAAACTTATACATTTTCGCCACCCTTTCATAATCAATGTAAACGCTTTATCTAACCACATTATATTATTTTATACTAAAAATTAAAATAAAAAGATGTATCATTCAAGACACATCTAATCTTTAGGTTTAGCATCCTTTAGAAAACTAAGTGCAATCATGACTATGACTATACCTATTGGGAAGGCTGCAATAATACTCACACTTTGTAAGTTATTCATTGAACTTTGGGCAAACAATAATGCGATTGGAAGAAGAATCAATAGAATACACCACATCAATTGAAGTGTTTTGTGTGGCATTTCATCTTCTTTTAATTCATGATAGCAATAACATGAAGCCGTTAGTGCAATAGAATCAAAGCTAGTCGCATAGAAGGCAATCATTGTAAATAATACGGCAACCATAACGAGTGGTGCACAAGGAAGTGTTTTAATAATATCTACGATCATGCCATATAAATCACCAGTCTTGGCATATTGTGCCATGAAATCGGCAATACCATGCATTTGAAGCCCCATAGAGTAGTTTCCTAGAACAATAAAACTAATTAGTGTAGATCCTACACCAAATACATATCCTCCAAGAATGGTTTGTCTAACGGTTCTTCCTTTTGAAATACTTCCAATGAAGAATGGAGCGGCTACACACCATACCATCCAATATGCCCAATAGTAAATGGTCCAATTTTGTGGAAAGTTTGTACTTCGTAATGGATCTGTAAATGTCGATAGTCCAATGAAGTTTTCTACCATCGTTCCAAGTGAATTTAATCCAGTTTCAATAATATAACGAGCTTGTCCTCCAAATAATAAGACGAAGGCTAATAAACCAAAGAAGAAATAGATACAAAGGTTAGCCAATCGACTAATTCCTTTAAAGCCATGAAGTAATGAATATGTATATACAATACATGTAATGATTAGAATCATAATATTAATAGCTGTACGACTTACAGTTAAGTGGAATAAGTCTTGAATAATTGTTGCCATTAAAGGAGTGGCTACACTAAATGTAGTGGCCGTTCCTGCTAGAAGGGCAAAGACAGCTAATAAGTCAATGATTCTTCCTGGCCATTTATCGGTATATTTACCAAGTAATGGTCTACATGCTTCTGAATATTTTTGACGATTTCTTTTTCTAACGTGAAGCATGAAGCCAAAGGCTACGGCTAATACTAAATAAAAGCTCCAAGGAATTAGACTCCAGTGAAATAATGGATAGACACCCGCCCATTGTTGAATACTTCCCATTTCTTTAATATGAGGATCCGATGCATACATCACCCATTCTGAAAAAGAATAGAATAAAATATCGGCTGCAAGACCACATGTAAACATCATAGAACCCCACGCAAAGAATGAGTATTTGGGCTTTTCTCCTTTTTCACCTAAGACAATATCGCCATATTTAGAAAAGGCAATGTAAATAGATAGTAGGAAAACTCCTAGTCCTATAATCAAATAATAACTTCCAAATGTATCTCCAAAAAAGAAACGAATTTGACTTAATACAACATTGGATTGTTCTGGAGCCACAAAGAAGACAAAACATAATACTAGAATCAGACATAATGGTAATAGTGTAATCATCCAATCGATTTTATTTTTCATTTCTTGTACCCCCTATAACTTGGATCCATTTCAATCAATTCATCCAACCCATCAATTTCTACTACATCCTCTTTTTTCATCGGCATTACACCCAATTGGTAGTGTTCAGGATGACAAAACATAGCTACATCATCCCAATAGATTTGACGATTTTGTTTCGTATCAAATTCATATTCCAAATCTTGTTTTAATTGTTTTCCATCTTGACTATTCCATCTTGAAATACTATAAAGTTGCCAACCCTTTAAACCACCCGTACGACTACAAGAAGTGACAATACCATTTTTTACTTGTTGTAGCCATTCATCAGTACCATTTTCAACATACACACTGTTATAGCCTGAACGCTCAAATTCTGGTTTTAAGATTTCTGGATTAAAAATAATTTGATCCCCATCCAAAATAATGGCATTTTCTATATAGTCTCTAGCTACATATAAGGAGGCAATATTATTACAAGTATCAAAATAAGGATTATCAATCACTTTTAAACCGGCATATTCCTTTTCTAAACTGTAGAATTGTTCTTTTAAATACCCCACCACAACATAGATTTCATAAATATCATTCTTATGAAGTGCATCAATGACAGTATCGATCATTCTTACACCATTTACTTTGACTAATGGTTTTGGTGTTTCAAGCGTTAAAGGACTCATACGAGAACCAAAACCAGCCGCCATAATAATGGCTCTTTCTACTTTGTACATAAACACATTCCTCTTTCTTCTAACATTTCTTTTACGATTCGATAATATTCTTTGGCATAACGATATTGTTTTAATGAATATTCACCAAACTCAACGCCTAAGTTACGTTTATATTCACACCAATTGCTCCATAATAAACCACAAATGGCAATATACGCATAAATCTTAATTCGAACCATATCATCACAGTCATTGTCAAAATATAAATCGATCAATGTTTCCACATCTTTACGATCATACATGGAATAAATTGCAAACATCGCAATATCAATATGCTGATCTTGCATACCCGCATATTCCCAATCAATTAAATACAATTCATCTTTTGAGAACAAGAAATTATCCGGTACTGAATCAATATGCGATAAACCCCACTCTTTAGGTTGACCATCCACAAATTCCTTTAATTCATAAATATGTTTCTTTGTTTCTTTATAATCCCTATAAATACTAGGAGCACCCTGCCAATACGATTCATACTTTTCTAATTCTTCAAATACTTCAAAAGTATGATTTACTTTTAATTTTTTATTGTGGAAAGCACGAAGCTTTTTCATACAATCACGAACATCTCCAAAATAAGTTGGATCACAAGCATGTGCATCCTCAATATATTCTGTAATCTTATATCCATTATCTGGATTCATATAAATAACGGGATCACAAATATGCTCATCTTTGATCACTTGATACACATCATATTCATGTCTTCGGTTAATTAACTTATCCGTACCTTCACCTGGAACACGCATAATATATCGTTTTGAATTCACTTCAAAACTAAAGGAACGATTGGTCATACCCTTCTTTAATGGATAAATCGATTGAATGTCACTCAATTCACAATCTAGCGTATCACTAATAATCTGCATCAAATGCGAATTTAAGGTTTCCGTATCCTCATCCAAATCCCTTAATTGTTCATACGTATTCACTTCATAAGCCTTATTAAAGACATAAGGAGAAACTATCATCTTATCTTTGACATATAAAGCATCTTCCCAAAAAGCATGTTCATACTCTCTTTGACAAGACATAGAAGAAATGCGTTTACGAATGAATGGAGCATCCATAAATGAAATATAAGAAATACCAATCATTGTATCCCCCACTTCATTCATCTTAGTCTTAGTAAGTTCAAATTTTTTATTTAAACGAACCGAAGTATTCAGTGTTTCCTCATTTTTAATCATGTACCAAGAATACAATTCACAAGCATTAAACGGATTTTTTTCACACCAAATATCACAAGCAACAATATACGTATTTTCCAAATTTGAATTCACGAGATCTAGTGAATACATATTATTCTTTCTTGCATATTCCATATTACAAATTAATCTTACATTATAATCATCAATCAAGAATTCAAACTCTTCTTTCATAAAACCAACGACAACACAAATGTCATACACACCCACTTCATGAAGTTGACAAATCAAACGTTCAATTAATGTTTGTCCTTTTACTTTTAATAAAGCCTTAGGCACCTCCGTATTAATAGGAACCATACGCATACCTAAACCAGCCGCTAAAATAATAGCTTTTTTAGGCTTATAGGATTCAATCAAAACTTGACTCTTATCTGTAAGATTCCAATTCGAATCTATATACTCATTATTTTGAAGAAATTGAATCGACTGATTGATTTTTCCTAAAGAATAACCACATACATCCGCCAAATAACGCTGACTCACCTTTCCAAGCTCATATATTTTCTTTAAAACACTTTTATCAACAATGTTCATGTAATCATTTTCTCCTTGTCATGTGAACATTGTAGTATAAAAAGAAAAGGAATGCAAATAAAATTGCATTCCCATCTCGATTATTTCATATAACCATTACTATCAAATGTATAAGATGTACCATTAATATTCAATGTAATATCTTTTGCATATACATTTCCTGCATGATACTTCCAACCTTTGCTGTCTTGTTGCCATGCACCTGCTACATATACACCATTTTCATTTACATAATAACGATTGTTGTCTACCCAAGATGATTTAACGTATTTTCCATCACTTCCACACCAGTAGTTACCTACCCATGCATTTGTGACTTTAACACCTGAACCATTCAAATAGTAATCACCAATCCATTGGTTCGTCACGTAATTTCCATATTGGTTGACATATGATTTGTTATTGTCTACCCATGCATTTTTAACATACTTACCATCTTCACCACACCAGTAGTTGCCTGCCCATGTATTTTTAGCAATGTCACCATTTCCGTTTAAATAGTAATCACCGACCCATGCATTTCTTGTAACTAGGCCAGCCCCATTCAAATAGTGATCTTCAACCCATTGGTTTGTAACATAAATACCATTAGCTCCTACATAATATTTATTGTTGTCTACCCATTGTGATTTAGCATATTTACCATCTTCACCACACCAATAGCTTCCAACCCATGTATTTTTAGCAATATTACCATTTTTATCTAGATAGTAATCACCGACCCATGCATTTTTAGTAACTAGTCCTGCACCATTTAAATAGTGATCTTCTACCCATTGGTTTGTAACATAAATACCATTAGATCCAACATAATATTTATTGTTATCTACCCAAGATGATTTCATATACTTACCATCATTTCCACACCAGTAGCTTCCTACCCATGCGTTTGTGACTTTAACACCTGAACCATTGACATAGTAATCACCAATCCATTGGTTCGTGACATAAACACCGTTTTCGTTGACATAAGATTTGTTGTTGTCTACCCATGCGTTTTTAACATACTTACCATCTTCACCACACCAATAGTTTCCTATCCATTGATTTTTAACAACATTACCATTTCCATCCAAATAGTAATCGCCAGACCATTGATTCTTAGCAACTCTACCATCTGCATTCAAGTAATAAACTTTACCATCTACAGTAACCTTTTGATTTCTTACATAGACACCATCACTACCTACATAGTATCCATCTGGAGTTAATGCATTCGTAAGCATAGCGCCATCTTCACCCAAATAGTAAACTCCTTGCCAAGCATTTTTAACAACTTTACCTGCTGCATTCACAAAATAATCTTTTTTATGATATTTGAACCAACGATTTGTATAATAAGCTCCATCACTTCCAACATAATATCCATCAGGAGTAAATGTATTTGTAAGCATTGCCCCATCTTTTCCTAAATAGTAAACTCCTTGCCAAGCATTCTTTTTAGCTTTTCCATTGGTATCCATAAAGTAGTCTTTTCCACCATCTTTAATCCATTGATTTTTTACACGCTTACCATCAGTTCCAAGATAATAACCATCTACAAATGCATTGGTCTTCATCTTACCATCTTTCTCAAAATAATAATCACCATGCCATCCAGTAATCATAGATCCATCAGCATTAAACATATACCAACTATTATTTAATAACAACCAGCCAGTTTTTACATAACCATTGTTTTGGAAATAGTATGTTTTGCCTTGAATAGTTTTAAATCCAGACTTTTCATAAGTACCATCCGAATATTGATACCACTTACCATTACTATCTGTAACCCATTTACCATTTAATTTTGGAATGACTTCTTCCTTCGTTTCATTGCACAAAGTACACTTATAGACTTTCTTACCCTCTTTATCTACTGTTGCATCTACTTTAGAATCCAATTTCCAATCATGACTTACTGTGACTTTACAACGATCTGTTAAGCCACTTTCACTCTTCGCTGTAATCGTTGCTTCACCACAAGATACAGTCGTTACAGTACCATCATTACTTACCTTAACAATTTTTTCATCACTACTAGACCAAGTAAGCTTTTCATCATCTGCATCACCAGGAGTTAAAGTTACACTCAATTTCTTTTCTGTTTTACCCTTTAACTCAAGTTTATTTTCACTTAAAGTTAAACTCTTCAACTTATTCGTAACAGTTACAACACACTCAATACGTTTACCCTTTTGATCTGTAACACGAATTGTAGCTTTACCACTCTTAACGGCATGAATATTACCACTTTGATCTACTTGAACAGTTGTCGGATCACTACTTGACCATGTTAATGTTTCATAATCACCATTAACCTTAAGTTGACTTCTTTCTCCCTTAGTTAATTCTACAGAATCTTTTTCAAATCGAATAGGAATAGCCTTTCTATATGTCGCATAAATATAAGTATATGATCCATTAACTCCATCTGGCATCACAAATGTTGTTTTCATACTTGTTGGATCTTTAATTTCAACATTGGGTATTGAAACCCAATGATCAAATTCCATACCTTCAGGAATAAAGGATTTATCTAATTCTAAATTAGCAACCTTACCTTCAGGTACTGAAACTACATACATCATATAGTGATATGTTGATACAATTGAATCAGCTGTTGCTCCAAATCCAAAAGAATACTCGTATGATAAATCTTTATGTGATACATATACAGTTGAAGATTGATTTCTTTTTTCAACATAAACATCTGTGTCTTTTGTGAATTTTACACGTTGTCCTGGATAATATGTTTTCCCATCGATAACGCAACTGCCCATTGGAACAATTGATAACCATTCATTCTTAGCTACATTTTCTTTTCGCGTTGTATTATCTTCATGAATGGTTAAAGTAATTGTATCTGCATATTTTGCATACAATGTTGCATCTGCATCAAAATGATAAGAATTATCATCAAATTCAATCACATCACCATTTCTAGTTAATGACCATCCAACAAACACTTTATTAGTAGGTACTTCCATAAATGGATCTCTTAAAATTTGATCTTTGACAAAACCACCCTTTGTTTGAATTTGAGTAAGTCCGCCTTTACCACCATTATAGTCAAAAGTAATTGTTGGTGATTTTTTTACAGTTTTTGCTTCAATAACACAAGATTTTGTCAATTGTGAAACATTCGTTATTTTTTCTCCCGTCTCTTTATTAAACCATCCTAAAAAGACTTCATTTTCATCAAAGTTAACAAAAGTACTAGGGACATTTATGATATCTGACATTAATTGTTTTGCTTCACAAGAATTTGTAAATGTGCGAACCCCATACCCTTTATATTCAAATGAATATGTTTGTTTATCTTCCCATTGCGCATAATAAGTTGCATCTGAATCAAAACTATACATTGAAGTATTCTCCAATAATGGGCCATCCTTCGAATTTACTCTCCATCCAACAACAACCTTAGTTCTATCTGCATTATATAAGACATCAGTATAATTAGATGGCATATTGATATTGTTATAAAACTTATTCTTTACAACATCACATTTTATTTGTTTTTCATTTCCTATAAATGTTTCCCCATTGGCATCAAATGTCACATTTATTGCATCCTGCCATACTGCATGAAGAGTTGTATCCTTGTCAAATTGATAATCATTTATATCAATAGAATTGTAATTCATTGGAAATACTTTATTCGATCCATCTACTTGCCATCCTACTAAAACCTTTCCTTTAGGACTAGAGAAAACATTTACACCATAACTACTTTGCGTATTATATATTGTGTTCGAATTATATCCACCAAATGAACCGCTACCTCCATCATTACCCCAATCTAAAGTAAGTTTGATACCTTTGGCAATAATAGGATATAAAGTCACATCTCTATCAAATTTTACCTTTGACAAATCAACAGGCTCTTTTGAATCTTTATCTAGAGTCCATCCTTTTATAATTTCACCCTCATTTAAACAATAATTTACTTCGTAAGTATCATTAAATCCAGAACCTTTCGCAATTTCTTTTCTATAGATTTCATTATTTGTATCCTGACGTTTTACCATGACCGTAATTGCATCTTCCCATACTGCATGTAAAGTAGTATCTTGACACAATACAAACGATGCATTCGTGTCTAAAACCTTTGGATTATCATTCACTCTATATCCAACCAATATTTTACCTTCTGGTCTTTTATTAACACTCACATTGTAAAAACTAAATTCTGAATTTTTTTCAAATATATTACCCTGTGATAAGGATCCTTCTGCATCATTACCCATATCTAATGTAACCTTATATCCATCTTTCCATATTGCGTACAAAGTTACACAAGAACCAACTTCTGGCGTATCCACATAATTTTGCCAAATTGGGCCATCTACACTACCTACTGCCCAGCCATAAAAATATTTTCCTTTTGGAGCTTTCTCGAAAACGTTGGGAATTTGGCCTCCATATCTTGACATATATTCTACTTGTTGTTCATATCCCGCACCATTTGAATCCAAAATTAACTTTATTTTATCTTTCACAACTACAGTTATATTTGTTGATTCATTAAAAGTTACATTATTATGATATGAAATATGTTTATTTGTATTATTATCGATTATCTCTATAACCTCTTTTTCATCCGGAATGAATCGATCTAAATACATTGGTAAATAAATGTTTTCACCACTTGTAACATCAATACTAGAAGGTTCTTTATCTAACCCATCAAAGTTAATTGTGACTGAAATTATATCCGCATAAGCTGCTACCAATACAGTATCCTTATCAAAAATCGTATTAGCACCATCTAATAAAGGACCATCCACAGTGCCAATATGCCATCCAGTAAACCGTTTTCCTTTTATTTCAGGCGTATATCCAAGGAAACGTAAATCATTACCACTTTGACCTTCATAAATTGTTTCCTGATATGAAGAGCCTAATATATTTTCACCACCATTATAGTCCTAGGTAATTGTAATTTCCTTTGCGTATTTCGCATAAAAAGTTGTATCTTCTGATAACTCATGATCACTTAAAGATACACCATCTTTATCAAACCAACCTATAAGCTTATATCCATCTGGCGCAATTACATCTGGAATATCAAAATATCTATCTTTTTCTGATTGTAAATTAAAAGTTGTTGATCCATCTTTAAAATGACCCTCTTTTGAATCCAAAGTCACATTCACATAATGACTACTATTAAAATCAAAACCATTACTAGCATCCATTCCGTTAGCATTAACATGTACACTAAAATAACCAAAACCTTTAGAAGTTTTAGTAACACTGATCTCATTATCACTTCCAGATTGAATCTCACCAGCTTTAATTTGGCCTGAACGATTGGATAACGATAGATTTGTATTCAGATTGCCAGCATAATAATAATTAATATAATAAGTATAATCTGTTGTTTCTTCGTACGTACCATCATCATAGGTTTTATAAACAATCAATTTAATATTTTTTGTCTCATTTTCATCTAGTATATAATCATGTACATGCTCATCAGTCAAAACACTAATACTTGTAACCTTTTTTTCATCCGTTTGTGATTCTACATTCGATTCATCATTCACAGTAGTTTCTTCTTGATTTACGGCCTCTACTTCATTTGTTTCATCCGTGCTATCAATTTCATTGGCATGAATTGGCGAGACAGCCAATCCCATGGAAATCAATATACTCAACCCTACATTAATAACCTTCATAATTCCTCCTTGTTAGCGTTTACACTTGTAATTTTATCACGATTCGTATACATAAATTATAACCATATGTTAACAAGCAGCTTATTTATTAAGAACTTTAATAAGTTTATATCTTCCTAACATAACCAAAAAGCAGAAACCAAATTGATTTCTGCCTCATTTAACCTCTCCAACAACCATCACTACCAACATAGTAATTTCCAATCCATGTATTTGTAGCCATTGTTCCATCACTTTGCAAATAATAATTACCTATCCAAGCATTTTTAACCATAGCACCAGAACCATTAAAATAATACCAGTTGTTATTAATTACTTGCCAACCTGTTACTACATAACCCGCATCATTGAAATAATAGGTTGCTTCATTGATTATATCAAACTTTGATGTAGGGTAACTTCCATCTGTATAGCGATACCACCATTGACCATTATACATCCATTTTGATGGTGTCCACAATCCATTACCATCTACATAATAGTCACCAACCCACTGGTTTTTAGCCATGATGCCATCATTACCAACATAGTAATTACCAATCCAACGACTCTTAGCCATAATACCAGAACCATCAAAATAATACCAGTTTCCATTGATAGCTTGCCATCCCGTCAGCATATAGCCACCATTATCAAAATAATAGACATTATTATTTATGACATCAAATTTGTTTTTTGGATAACTACCATCTCCATAACGATACCACCAACGACCACTATATATCCAACGATCTTGTTGCCAAACACCATTTGAATCCACATAATGAGTGCCTACCCATTTACTTTTGGCCATCTTACCATCTTTTTCAAGAAAATAATTTCCTGACCAAGAATTCTTTACCATTACACCAGAACCATTGAATAAATACCAATCGGATTTAATTTGTCTCCAACCCGTAACCATATAGCCATTGCTATCAAAATAATACGTTTGACCATCAATATCTTCAAAATCATTCTTTGTATAAGATCCATCCGAATGTCTATACCACCACTTTCCATTATAAATCCATTGAGCTGGTGTATATAATCCATTTGAATCTACATAACGATCATCAATCCATTGGTTTTTAAGCATAGCTCCATCCGAACCAACATAATAGTTACCAATCCATTTATTTGACTGCATAACACCATTTGAATCAAAATAATAATACTTCGATTGAATCTGTTTCCAACCTGTCACATATGAATTGTTTTCATACCAATACCAATTGCCATTTTCATCTTGAACCCATTTACTCTCTTTTTTAACAGAGTTTAAAGGAGTCACTGCACTTTCACTGATATAAGCATAATACAAGTTAAAATCATAGGCTCCATTATCCTGTGTAACACTTGTACGATTTGAATTCAATGTAGCATCCGATTGTACTTTATAATACCCATCTTGTTTAGCTAATAAAACAATTGGATATGCCCCAACATTTTTAGAACTAAATAATAAATTTGAACCCGGATTTGTATAATAAGACACACTACCATTTGCCATACCAATAGAATAAGCATTTACTTCATTGATACCCAAACCATTTTGTACTTCCCAACAAAGGCTGGCAATTTTTTCACCCCAATATGGATCTGAGGCATATTTAACATTGATACCACTCTCTTTATCCCCTAAATGAGAACCGTAATAACGTCCAATATAATCTTTTGGATCACAATAACTTTCTGAAATAAATACCTTCGCATGATATTGAATACAATCATCCACACTTGAATAGCCATTGGCACCATAATAAGGATTGTTGTCAGCTGCACCATGACCAAATAAATTGTTTTTGTCCATCGCAATCTGACTTTGACCCCAACCACTCTCAAGTATGGCATTACTATACATCATCAAAGCATTTACACCATACTTATTCTGATTTGAAACTAAAGAAGAACCCGCATTCAACAATTTACCACTCGATACTTGACTTGAAGTATATTGATCAAATTGAGCTGCCGTAATACTTGTCTTTGTACGAGCTGGCAAATATTGAAAATAATTATAATAAGGTGCATTCGAATTTACTGCATTTGTATATACACCATTTTTATAATCCCGAATCATTGTTTTAAAGTCTGCATAAAAATAATGACCATCATAACTATAATATGTCGCATTATCACTTAAAGAAGCCGGTTTATTACCTACATAGGTTTTAGAATAATAATTTGAAGATTGTGAAATCAAATTTGCAACATAATGATATAAAGAACCACCATTTGTCTTATAACAACTAATTGTATTGGCATTTGCATAATCGACAATTTGAACTTCACTAGCATCCACCAAACCAGTAACACCAGCTGCCTTAAATTTTACTTTCCCATTCACCATACCAAGATAAGCACCATCACTCATCGTATACCCATTGATATAGCCTTGCTCACCATTTGTACAATTCGTATAGGTTGTGATTTCATTAGCCGAAGCCTTAGTTCTAAAGTTAACAACCCCATACGTAACATCTTTAGTTTCTTCAGCAAGCATGACAGTTGAAATCATAGAAGAAGCTAGTTCTTTCTCCAATTCTTCAGGATCATATTGAATCAAATTTCCATTTTCATCAAACCCAACAAAACTATTATTATTTGTTTCATCTGTACCTGCACTTGTCGCATATACAGATTGTGTACAAAAACCCAAAACTACTACAAACGTAAATAAACATGTAATTAATCTTTTCATATTTTTCTCCAATCATCTTTAAATATAGCACAATACGAAACAAAAAAGATAGCCAAAAATTTTGACTATCTCCAACAACCATCACTACCTACATAGTAACTTCCAATCCATTGATTTTTTGCCATGGTACCATCACCAAGTAAATAATAATTTCCAATCCAACGATTCTTTACCATAGCACCAGATGCATCAAAGAAATAATAAGTTCCATTCAAGCTTATCCATCCAGTTACCATATAACCATCTTGATCAAAATAATATGTTTGACCATTTATGACTTCAAAATCATTTTTAGTATAAGATCCATCACCATGTCTATACCACCATTTACCATTATGAATCCAACGATCTTGTTGCCACAATCCATTTGAATCTACATAATAATTTCCAATCCAAGTATTTGTAGCCATGATCCCATCATTTTGTAAGTAATAATTACCTACCCAAGCATTTTTTACCATTGCCCCAGAACCATTGAAATAATACCATTTTCCCTGAATCACTTGCCATCCTGTAAACATGTATCCATCCGAATTAAAGTAATATACATTATTGTTTATCACATCAAATTTATTCTTTGGATAACTACCATCTCCATAACGATACCACCAACGACCATTATAGATCCAACAATTTGGTTGTACTATTCCATTTCCATCAAAATAAGTAGTACCAACCCATTTACTTTTAGCCATCTTACCATCTTTTTCAAGATAATAATTACCCGACCATTGATCTTTTACCATAGCCCCAGAATTATTGAATAAATACCAATCCGATTTGATGTGTCTCCAACCCGTAACCATATATCCATCACGATCAAAATAATAGGTTTGCCCATTAATATCTTCAAAATCATTTTTAGTATACGATCCATCCTGGTGACGATACCACCATTTGCCACCATTATTGATCCAATGATCCGGTGACCATAATCCATTCGCATCTACATAACAATCACCAATCCATTGGTTTGTGAGCATCTTACCATCTTCACCCACATAATAATTACCTATCCATTGACTAGTAAGTTTAGTACCATCATTAGAATAGTAATACCAACCATCTTTTTCTTGAACCCAACCAAGTTTTCGTAAAGAATTAAAAGTCACATCAATATCAACACGACCCGCAATACCATCTACATAACCACTACTAGTTCCTTGCCACATAATATATGGTTTCATGTAATTACATTCCACATTATATTGTGCCACCCATTTCATCACAGAATCAAAATAAGGATCTGTTAAATAATTGGTAAACCAATTTAAGTTGGCATAAACACCACAGTTATAACCTGCATTTTGAATCGTAGTTACATACGTTTTAGCAATTTGCGCAATCGTTGATTTACTCACACTTGACATGACACTATAATCTTCTAAATCATAAAAAACAGGATAAGAAGGATTTAAACCCTTTAGTAATCTTAAAGTATGTGCTGCCTCTTCCTTAGCATCTTCTACCGTTTGTGCATACGAATATAAATATATACCATATGGCATATCCACACGTTTACATTCGTTTACGTTTCTTACAAATTTTTTATCATCATATTTTGCATAATCACCCGCAAAACCACAACGTAGAATCGCAAACTCAACATCTGTCTTTTTTACTTTATCCCAATCAATATCCCCCTGCCATTCACTGACATCAATACCTTTTGAGATTGCATTAGGAATAGGATCACCTACCCCATTATAAATCACACCATTTTCTTTGACCCAAGCCAAAGAATCATTTTGTGCACAAATCATTTCTTCCTGAGAAACAATAGGTTCTCCATTTTCATATCGCCAACTATTTGCCGTATACTCCTCTTCATTGGCATATACAGTTATAGATGATGCAAACATTAAAATAGATAAACAAATTGCCGTTAACCTTTTCATATAACCCCTCCTAGAAAGCGAAGAATGGACCTCCATTCTGTAAATCTCCATAATCACTAGATTGTTGATTCCAAATCGAATCAATTGAATAATATCCATTTTTATATGGGTCCAATGGATCATATACATATACATATCCATTGTTGTAGCCAGCTAATAATATAACATGCGTAATACCATACCCATAGACAAAGTCACCTTTTCCTACGGCTGCCGCCACTAATTTTCCACCCTTTAAACAACCAATCAACTGACTATATGACAAGTTATTTTGGTAAGAAAGCCCATAATTATCTTGAACAACTTTATACGAATCTGAAGTTGAACCAAAATAAGTAGGCGTATTCATATATCCAGCACTATATAATTGTCGAGCAATATCGACTGGCGTATAATTTGTACCTTTATAATAATTTATAATCATTGCCGCTGTAGAAGGAAGACAACCAGAACTTCCAATTGTTGAATATCCAATTGAAGTATTCCTCCATCTATAATCAACCTGAGATATATATGGAATATTTGAAATATCACTACGATAAATATATCCACTTCCATCAATATATAATGTTTTACTTCCCAAAGTAATCGTTCTATTCGCCGCCATTAAACCAACAGAACCACCATTTGAATCATTCTCTACATAGAAATAGAAAGAGTTACTATCTAGTGTCACAAGCCCGGTTTTTCTAGCTCCATCTTGTCCTAAATAATACCAATCTGAACCATTTAGTAATAACCAATCTTGTTTCATAGTACCATCACTTAAGAAATAGTACATTCCACTACCTACTTGTTGCCAGCCACTACAAGCCATTTCAAAAGTATTTGAATCAAAATAATACCAAATGCTATTTATAAATTTCCAACCCGAAACTTTCTGACCATTTGTATCAAGCCAATACGTATGTTCATTCTCCATGTACCAACCTGTAATCAATTTTCCATTTTCATCAAAATGATACGTTTTATCTTCAAGAATCTGCGTTCCCACTAATGCATATCCATTCGAATCTACATAATAAGAACCACTCTTAATTTTAATCCAACCATCTTTTTCATATTCCAATGTTTTTTGATTCACAAAACGCGTACCCAAAGAATCTTGCTCCATCACATAAAGCTCTTTTGACTTATCCCAAGCACCATCTTGACCAACATATCGATCATTGATCCATTGACTTATAGCCATCTTTCCATCAAAATCTAAATAATAATCACCAACCCAAGTGTTAGTTACCATACAACCAGATGTATTGAAATAATACCAATTCGATTCAATAGACTTCCATCCAGTAACCATATAACCAGACTTATCAAAATAATATGTAGAACCATTAATGACATCAAATTTAGAAGCAGGATAACTACCATCCCCATAACGATACCACCATCGACCATTACTAATCCAACGATTTGGTACCCATTTACCACTTACATCTACATAATCATTTCCAATCCATTCATTTGTCGCAATATATCCATTTTCTTTCACATAATAATTACCAATCCATTGATTTGTAGCCATTATGCCATTCGAACCTAAATAATAATTACCAACCCAAGTGTTTGTTAACATACAACCAGATGCATTAAAGCAATACCAATTGGAATCAATCTCTTGCCAACCAATAACCATATTTCCATCTACATCAAAATAATATGTAGAACCACTTATCTTTTCAAATTTGTTTGTAGCATACGTACCATCTGTATAGCGATAATGCCATTTATTATTTTTCTTTACCCACTTAGATGGAGACCACAAACCATTTTCATCCACATAATAACTACCAATCCAAGTATTTGTAGCCATTACACCATCGGATCCTAAATAATAGTTACCAACCCAAGCATTTGTTACCATACATCCAGATGCATTGAAATAATACCAGTTGGACTCAATACAAATCCAGCCAACAGTCATATATCCATCTGCATCAAAATAATATGTAGAACCATTGATGATTTCAAACTTATTTTGAGCATAAGTTCCATCACCATAGCGATACCGCCATCGACCATTATAGATCCAACCATTCTGTTGTCGTAAGCCACTCGCATCTACATAAACATTATCAATCCAAGCATTTCTAGCCATCACACCATCAGATCCTAAATAATAGTTACCAACCCAAGCATTTGTTACCATGCACCCAGATGCATTGAAGTAGTACCAATTCGATTCAATAGTACTCCAACCTGTTACCATATATCCATCTGCATCAAAATAATATGTAGAACCATTGATAACTTCAAACTTATTTGAAGCATACGTACCATCACCATAGCGATACAACCATTTACCATTATTGACCCAACGATTCTGTTGCCACAAACCATTACTATCTACATAACGATCATTAATCCATTGATTTTTAGCCATTTTACCATCGAAACCAACATAATGATTATCAATCCATTGATCACATTGAAGAATTCCTGATTCATTAAAATAATACATTTCTTGATCAATTTCTTGCCAACCAATCGCAAATGAACCATCTTCCTTTGTATACATATCATGTGTTTCGTTCCAACCCATTGTTGTTTCTGTCTGTTCTACTACAGGTTCTTGGACATATGTTTCCTCAGCCAATATAGGCATACCCATAGACAAAATCATAAACATCGGAATTAATGCCAATTTTTTAAAGCCCATTTTTATCTACCCCTTATTTATTAAACTCATCCATAATCATTTCAACCTTACGCTCTACAGTATCCCACGTAAAATTTTCACACAATCTTTGATAAGACAATTTTGTAGCCTGAATTCGACTCTCTTTATCATTGATTGCTTCTTCTAATGCAGGAAGCAATAACTCCTCAGAATTATTATCAATAATCGTTCCATAATCTTTATTAATGACAAGTTCTTTAGAACCACCACGAGCCGTTGTGACAATATAACACTCACAAGCAGCCGCTTCTAATACTGAGGTTGAAAAGCCTTCCGAAAAAGAAGGAAGACAGAAAATATCCGAATCATCTAATAAAGCAACAATATGATTAAAATCAATACGACCTAAAGGAATAATATGATTATTCTTTCTTTGATCAATATACATTTCTAAATCCCCCTCACCTGCAATAAACAAGTATACGTCATCTCTTTTTTTATTGATTTCTGACATCACATTCAGTAATTGAGGAATTCCTTTTTCAGGTAATAATCTTCCCGTAAATGTAATAACCGTTGCATCCTTCGAAATATTATATTTCTTACGATAATCTTCACATTTATTTTTTCTTAATTCATCCACCTCATGTACATCGATTGAATTATATAAAACTCCACTTGCCTCAATATGAAAATGTTTTAACCATTCATTGCAAGCTAATGAAACCCCATAGTAACGATCACAATGTCTTTTATCTAACATCGTTAATCCATGTTCATAAATGGAACCAAAGAAATCAAGTACTTTATTATTGACAGATAAATGCGAAGTACCATGCTCAATCGTTATACATGGAATATGA
>OLXK01000407.1_pt1 | contig 42907 bp, 42 predicted proteins | sample 1674321 | NCBI WGS metagenome assembly OLXK01 (sample SAMEA103958162, study PRJEB25191) | human gut metagenome | reverse complement strand
TCGGTCTCGGCATTCCTGCTGAACCGCTCTTCCGATCTAAGTGCTTGACAGCCTGCCTATGCCGGTCTGCTGGTATCCGACCTTGTCACCATACACCAAAAGACCGGCATAGGCAGGCTGTCAGCCTATTGCGGCGCGGTCAGCGCGGGCTGCGGCGCGGGCGCGGGCATAGCCTATCTTTTAGGCGGGGATTACAGGGCCATAGCCCATACCATAGTGAACGCCGTGGCCATACTCTCCGGCACTATATGCGACGGGGCAAAACCCTCCTGCGCCGCAAAGATAGCCTCCGCAGTGGAGGCCGGCATATTAGGCTACTATATGTACGTCAACGACCAGCAGTTCCGGGGCGGCGACGGCATAGTTGCAAAGGGCGTCGAGAACACCATACGCAACGTCGGCCTGCTGGCAAGCCAGGGTATGAAGCAGACGGACCGGGTGATACTCAACATAATGACCGGCGATCAGTGCCTGTGACCGGCAGTCACGTAGGCCCGGATACCGTTGCGCTGTTCTTTATGGGCAGCGACAGAAACATATAGTGGTCTACCGATTTTATGTGATATAATAATGCCTGTAGATTTTTCCTGTTGGAAAGGACGGGCATTTTTTATATGAAGAAGTTTCTTGCTGAATTCAAAGAGTTCGCCATGCGCGGCAACGTCATGGACCTTGCCGTGGGCGTCATCATAGGCGGCGCGTTCAAGGGCATAGTGGATTCCCTGGTAAACGACATAATCTCCCCCGTCATAGGCATACTTGCAGGGCAGAACTTCAGCGATAAAGCCCTGAACATCGGCGGGGCTTCCATAGCCTACGGCGCATTCATAACCTCAGTGCTGAACTTTATAATAATAGCCTTCGTGCTTTTTCTGCTTGTCAAGTCCATGAACAAGCTGCACGATATGGTAAAAAAACCCGAGGAAAAGAAGGAGCCCCGCAAGTGCCCCTACTGCCTCAGCGTAATACCCGATGAGGCTACCCGCTGCCCCCACTGCACCTCAGAGCTTCCCGGGGCTGAAAAGTAAGCCATGGCCGACACCTTCACATTAAAGGTCATAGCCCGCATAAAGAGCGACTTTACGCAGAAATTCGGCATACCCCGGCAGAGCAGCCTGGGGGGCGGACAGCTTTCCACCGTGGTATTTGAGCCTGAATACCGGGACGCCAACGCCCTTAGGGGCATCGAGGGCTACTCCCACCTGTGGCTCATATGGGGCTTTTCCATGGTGGAACGCCAGGGCTGGCGTCCAACCGTAAAGCCTCCCCGCCTTGGCGGCAACACCCGTATGGGGGTATTTGCCACCCGTTCCCCCTACCGCCCCAACCCCATAGGGCTGTCCTCGGTAAAGCTGGTATCCATGGAAAACCGTCCCGGCCTCGGCCATGTGCTCACAGTGGAGGGAGCGGATCTTATGGACGGCACCCCCATATACGATATAAAGCCATATCTTTCATTTACCGACAGCCACCCGGAGGCAAAGGACGGCTTTGCCGGAGAAAAACTTGAAAAGAACCTTCAGGTGGCCTTTCCAGAGGAGCTGCTTATTGCCCTTCCCGCTGACAAGCGGGAGGCGCTGCTTTCCGCCCTTTCCCAGGACCCGCGGCCCGCATACCAGCAGGACGGGGAGCAGTACGGCTTTGAGTTTTCCGGCTTTGACGTGCGCTTCAGCGTAGACGGCGATACCCTGACAGTATTCGACGTCGCCCCCGCCGGTTCACAGAAGCTTAAATAAAAATCCGAAAACCGTTAATAGAACCGCCACAAGAGTATAACTTTGGGCCAAACTTCCGCCACACCTCCCTGATATTATATAATCACTTCAAGGAAAGGAGGCGCAATAACAGCCCAATGACAGCAACACGCAACAATACCTACCCGGTAAATTCACCGAAGCCGGGCGTCCCCCCTCCGATAAGTCCCATAGGTTGCCACTCAGAGGGGAGGCGATAGCAGTACACAGAAAACCATAGGCTTTATACAAAGCTTTCTTCCCGGTATTTCCGATAAAACTCCATATACATATTCACAGGGCCGCCTGAGCAAGCAGGCGGCTCTTTTTGTATAATGTAAACACGATGTCAATTATCTCTCTATTAGCTTGCGGTAAAAGCCGCCATGAGGTAAAATATGCTTACCAGTAATATGGAGATTTTTTAAAGGAGATTTTTAATATGGAAGATCTGGATAAGGATATAGTGGTATTCAACGACGAAGAAGGCAACGAGATAGAGCTTGAGGTAGTTGATTACTTCGACTATGAGAACGAGGAGTACGCCGTAATGATAGACCCTGCAGCAGTTGATGACGATGAACGGGATCTGTTCGTCTTCCGTATTCAGGTAAACGGCGAATACGAGGAATTCCTCCCTGCCGATGAGGACAAGATGGATATCCTCTCCAAGATAGTTGATGCCCGCTTGGACTGCGATGCGGAGAGCTGCGAGGGCTGCTCCGGCTGCAGGATAGACGACTGATACTTAGGCAAACTTGGCTTTACTGGGGGGCGGCTGCCGCTCTTTTGCGTAACTCCCGCGCGGCACCCGCCCCCGCTTTTGATTTTACTCATTTTTTTATTTCATTTCAGGAGGTTTTCTTGTTATGTTTACTGCAAGCGAATTTCGCCGTATAGCCCGGGATAAGCTCAGGGGCCACTGGGGCAGATCTGTTTTGGTAACCTTTATATTCAGCCTCATATGCGGCATAAGCAGCATATACAACCTTGCAAAAAATATGGGCCATATGGACTTTGATATGCTCTTCGCCGGCAATTATAACGATTTCCTTGCCGGGTTCGCGGCGGCGGATACAGAGACAAGTCTCTTTGGGTCACTTATAGCCCTTGTGCTGAGCATAGTCGTGCTGCTGTTCTCAGGGGCGCTGGAAATGGGCCTTAACAAGTATTACATAGACCTTGTGGCTGAGAACCGTCAGGGTGAAGTATCCGTCATATTCTCCCGCTTCGATATATTCCTTAAGGCGATGGGTCTCAACCTCTTTATGGCGCTGTTTATATGGCTCTGGTCGCTGCTGTTTATCGTGCCCGGCATTATAGCCGCCTACCGCTACCGCCTTGCCCCCTATCTTATGGCGGAAAATCCCAACCTGGGCATTCGCGAGGCGGTAAACATGAGCAAGGAGCTTATGGCAGGCCACAAGTGGCGGCTGTTCTGCCTTAACCTGTCCTTCATAGGCTGGGGCATACTCAGCGCCCTGACCTGCGGCATAGGAGACCTTTGGCTCAACCCCTATATCTACGCCGCCAACGCCGCCTTCTACGTTGACCGCACCGGACGCAATATCCCCATGGCAGGGGAACCCAATCCTGACCCGGCGGTATAAGGGGAAGCCAAGCACCATAAAATACTTCAGGAATAAGCCTGTCAAGGCTCAATATCCGGAGGAAAAATGGACATTACCATTCAGATGCGCAGCCTTGAACTGCTCATCAAAATGCTTAAAAGGGACATGGAGGGCATACCCGCCTACGGCTACGCGCGTCAGATGGGGAGCCTTCCCCTTTTGTCCGCAAGGGAATCCCTGCCTCGCTGCACCCCTGAGGAGGCGGGCCTTTCCAGCACGGTAGTGGAGCGGTTCTTCAGGAACCTTTCCGATAATACCGCCGAACTGGGCATACATTCCGCAATGCTGCTGCGCCACGGCAAGGTCTTCGCCGAGGGGTATTACGCCCCGTATCGGCCTGAAATCCCCCATATGCTGTACTCTGCCAGCAAGAGCGTCACCTCTACCGCCATAGGTATGGCTGTGGACGAGGGGCTCATGGATATAGACGAGCGCCTGGAGGACATATTCCCCGGCTATGCCGGCAAGCCCGCAAACAAGTGGTCGAAAATGCTGACGGTACGGCACCTCCTCACCATGAGCACAGGGGTCCGCTTCAACGAGGTGGGCAGCGCTCTGGACGAGGACTGGGTAAAGATGTTCATGGAATCCGTACCCAAGTTCGAGCCGGGCACCCAGTTTGAATACAATTCGCTCAATACCTATATGCTCTCAGCCGTACTGAGAAAAAAGACGGGCATGAGCCTTACCGAATTCCTCACCCCCAGGCTGTATGAGCCGCTGGACATACGCAGCCACCACTGGGAGACATGCCCCAAGGGCATGGAAAAGGGAGGCTGGGGGCTGAGCCTCTGCATAGAAGACCTTGCCAAGATAGCCCAGCTGTATTTAAACAGGGGGGTATGGAATGGACGGCGGCTCCTCTCCGAAGAGTGGATAGACGCCGCTACCTCTCCCCAGATACCCACTCCAAACGGCGAAATGAGGCACGGCTACGGCTACCAGATATGGATGAGCGGCGGCGGGGCTTACCAGTTCAACGGCGCTTTCGGTCAGTATGCGGTAATATTCCCACAGTACGATGCTGTGGCTGTAATATACTCCGGCAGCACACAGCTCTTCGCCAAGACGTCCCTAATGCAGCTGCTTGATTCCTGCTTCTGGGCCTGCTCCGACAGGGAGCTCGCGCCTTACCCTCCAGGCTATGACAGCCTGAAGGCGTATCTCGCCAAGCTGGTGTTTTCTCCCGAGCCTGAAAGGAAGGGGCTCGGGACGGACAAAATCGCCTTCAATAAGATACGCAGCTTGCTTGACGGCAGGGAGTTCCGCCTTTTCGACAACTACGGCTCCCTTTTCCCGCAGCCGCTGCAAAACGTTCACGGCTGCTACAGCAAGGGTGCGGACATAATACGCTTCAGCTCAACGGAAAAGGGCCTGGCGGTCACATTTTACGAGCAGTGCGAACGCAATACGGTATACATAGATATGGACGGAGGTTTTACGGATTCCGTCTTTATAATGAAGGAGGAGCAGCATCTGGTCTCCACCCGGGGAATATGGTCCGCAGGTGAAAACGAAGCCTGCATTACGCTGTTCACCAGCTTCCTCGAAACGCCGGATACCCGTATAATTGAGCTTCGCATACTCAACGAAAGCATAGAGGCGGTGTTCGACGAGACGCCCACAGCCGAAGGAGCCACCAAAATGCTCCTGGAGCTGGTTGGCCTTGTGGACGACAACTCCATGAAGCGGCTGCTTCCCGCCATGAAGCATGTCCCGGGCATGAGCGAAAGCACCATAACCGATATAGTCAAAAAATACGCAGCGCCCCGCTCCTTCGGGCGGGAGATACACCTGCATCAATGCATATTGTAGCAAAGCAAAAAACTAAGCATACGGAGGTGAACATTTCAAATGAAAAAACAGCCTGTACTCGTATTGCTTGCCGCTGGCATGGGCAGCCGCTACGGCGGGCTAAAGCAGATCGACCCCATCGATGCCGCGGGTAACCTGATAATCGACTTTTCAATCTACGACGCAATACGCGCCGGCTTCCACGACCTTGTGTTCATAATCAAGCATGAGATTGAGCAGGACTTCATGGATGCCATCGGCAGCAGAATATCCCGGCGCGCCAACGTCAAGTGCGCGTTTCAGGAGATGAATAAGCTGCCCCATGGCCTGAAGGCTCCAGAGGGCCGCACAAAGCCCCTCGGCACCACCCATGCCCTGCTCTGTGCAAGAGACGAGATCGGCGGCAGACCCTTCGCCGTCATAAATTCCGACGACTATTATGGCCCTGCCGCTTATAAACAGCTTTACGAATTCCTCGCCGGAGACACGCCCTCAGACGAGCAGCTGATGATAGGCTATAAGCTGGAAAATACCCTCACCGAAAATGGCAGCGTAGCCCGGGGCATATGCGAGGTGGACGATGAAGGCTTCCTCACCCACATAGTGGAGCGGCGCAGGATATTCAAGCGGGAGCACGGCGGCGCTTTTACAGAGGACGACGGCAAAACCTTCATCGAGCTTCCGGAGGGCACCCCCGTCTCCATGAACTGCTGGGGCTTCAAGCCGGATATCCTTCCCATGCTGGAGGATGTATTCAAAGCCAATTTCGAAGCGGGCATAAGGGAGAACCCCGCCAAATATGAGGATCTGCTGCCCAACGCTGTGCAGACCCTTATGTCTGAGGGCAGGGTGCGGGTAAAGGTCGAGGAAAGCCCCGACCGATGGTTCGGCGTGACATACAAGGAGGATAAGCCCGCGGTTATGGAGAGCATAGCGAAGATCAAGGCTCAGGGCGTATACTCCGAAAAGCTCTGGGACTAATTCATCAAAGGAGAAACAGTTTATCAATGTGTGGAATAGTAGGCTATATAGGCCCCAAGCAGGCCGCGCCCCTCATACTGGAGGCCCTCAAAAAGCTTGAATACCGCGGCTATGACTCCTCAGGCATAGCCGTTGCAGACGGCAATAAGCTTGGCGTCGTGAAGGCCAAGGGCAGGCTGAGCGTGCTGGAGGAAATGACGGACGGCGGCAGAGCCCTGCCCGGCTGCCTCGGCATAGGCCATACCCGCTGGGCAACCCACGGGGAGCCCAACGACGTAAACGCCCACCCCCATCTCAGCCAGCACGGCGATGTGGCTCTGGTTCACAACGGCATAGTGGAAAACTACATCGAGCTCCGTGATTTTCTTACCGAGCAGGGCTATTCCTTCATGTCCGAGACTGATACGGAGATAGCCGCAAACCTTGTGGAGCACCTTTACAGGAGCAACCGCGAGGACGGCCCCGAGGCCGCCATACGGGAGGCCCTTAGCCTCATCTCCGGCGCGTTCGCCCTGGGCATAATCTTCGCCGATCACCCGGATACCCTTTATGCCGTGCGCAAGGACAGCCCGCTTATAGTCGGCGTGGGCAAGGGGGAAAACTTCATCGCCTCAGACGTGCCTGCAATACTCAGGCACACCCGCCAGGTCATACGCCTTGACGAATATGACATGGCTGTGCTTACTGCCGGCAGCGTGAAGATATACAACCGCTACGGCGAGGAGCTGCACAAAAACATAGAGCATATCCAATGGGACGCTGACGCCGCCGAAAAGGGCGGCTACCCCCACTTCATGCTCAAGGAGATAATGGAGCAGCCCGACGTGATACGCAACACCGTCCGCCCCCGTATAAAGGAGGGCGCCATAGACCTCGGCCTTTCCCATATATCGGCGGAGGACATACGGGCCTGCGACAGGATATTCATAGTGGCCTGCGGCTCCGCAAGCTACGTAGGCCAGGTGGCGAAGCACTACATCGAGCGTTACACCCGCATACCCGTCACGGTGGAGCTGGCATCGGAGTTCCGCTATTCCAATCCCATAGTGACTGACAGGACCATAGCCATAGTCATAAGCCAGTCCGGCGAGACCATAGATACACTTTTTGCCCTGCGCGAGGCGAAAAAGCGCGGCGCCCATGTGCTGTCCATAGTAAACGTAGTGGGCAGCACCATCGCCAACGAGAGCGAGGATGTCATATATACATGGGCCGGCCCCGAGATAGCCGTGGCCACCACCAAGGCTTACAGCGCACAGCTTTCCGTATGCTATCTGCTTGCCCTGTACATGGGACATTGCCGCCATATGGTAAGCGACAGCGAGCTTAAGGACTGTCTGAACGCCATAGAGGAGCTGCCCGGCCTTATGCGCGGCCTTCTCGAAAAGTCGGACCATATCAAGTATCTTGCGTCGCTCCATTTCAGCTGCCGCAACATATACTTCATAGGCCGCAACATAGACCACGCTCTGGCTCTGGAGGGCTCCCTCAAGCTCAAGGAGATATCCTACATATTCTCCGAGGCATACCCTGCGGGCGAGCTGAAGCACGGCACTATCTCCCTGATAGAGCCCGGCTCCCTGGTAGTGGCCCTCTGCACCTACAGTCCCCTGACCGAAAAGATGATAAGCAACATGCGCGAGGTAAAGGCCCGGGGCGCGGTAGTGCTGGCGCTTGCCACTGAGGGCACTCCCGGCGTAGAGGAAACCGCCGATCAGGTCATGTGGATACCCAAGACCGATCCCTTTGTTCTGCCCTCGCTGGCCATACTGCCCCTACAGCTCTTCGCTTATTACGTGGCTCTGCTCAAGGGCTGCGATATCGACAAGCCGAGGAACCTTGCCAAATCGGTAACGGTGGAATAAATACGAATATCAAAAAAAGTGGCTGAACGCCACTTTTTTTATGTCCGTTATCAGAATATCCTCCACGCGCAGATGAAGTTGCGCCTGGACCAGTCGCCCATGCAGCTGCGGTGTATGACTCTGCTGTTGCCGCTGGAGGCGTCTATCATCGTCCCGTCGCCCATGGCTATTCCCACGTGGCCGCGGAATACGATTATGTCGCCCCTTTGCAGGCTGGAAAGTGAGCTGACTTTTGTGTAGCCCGATACGCTGCGCCAGCCGGAGGAGGTGAGGTACTTCTGGTTCACGCCCGCCTGCCTCAGACACCAGTATACGAAGCCCGAGCAGTCGAACTTATCCGGCCCCTTGCCGCCCTTTGAGTACCGGCAGCCTATCTTGCTCTGGGCCGCGGAGATGAACCTGTCCACGCTGCCCATGGTGCCTGTAAGCGCGCCGGTGCCGCCGCCGGAGGAGCTGCTTCCCGACGATGAGCCGCCCGACGAGGGCTTATAGTTGCTGGGCGCCTTCTTGGCCTTGCTGGAGAACAGCGCGGCCATGGTGCCCTTGCCTACCTTGCCGTCGGAGCTGAGCTTGTTGCGCTTCTGGAAGGCCGATACGGCGGACTCGGTTGAGGTGCCGAAGTAGCCCGTGGCGCTGCTCTTGAGGTAGCCAAGCTCCTTTAGCCGCTTCTGAATTTTTGTTACGTTGCTGCTCGTCTCGCCCAATGATATTACGCTGGCCTTGGCGTTCCTGCTCATGAGCAGCTCCTTAGTGGAGGGGCCTATGTAGCCGTCCACCGTAAGGCCGTTCTGCCGCTGGAAGCTCTTGACCGCGTTCACGGTGTCCCTCCCAAAGGTACCGTCCGGCGTGCTGGAAAGGTATCCCAGCTTGTTCAGCCGCTTCTGATAGCGAAGCACATCATCGCTCTTTTCGCCGTACTTCAGGCTCTTTGGCACCGCGTCCTCGCTGTATAGCATTTCGCGGGTCTGGGTCCCCACCTTGCCGTCCACGCTGAGGCGGTTGTTCTTCTGGAACTCTATGACCGCCTTCTCGGTCTCCTCGCCGAAGTAGCCCGTGACCTTATCGAGATAGTCAAGCTCCCGCAGTCTCGACTGTATATCCTCAACATCGGAGCCGCTTATGCCCAGATCCGCCATGTATGTGAGCGCCTCGTCGGAGAACAGCTTCTCGTAGGTCGCCCTGTCCACCACGCCCGTCACCGTAACGCCGTGCTGGCGCTGGAATATTTCCACCGCCTCCTTCGTGTTGGGGCCGTAGTAGTTGGTAGGCTCGTCGTTGTCCATATAGCCGAGGTCCATCAGCCTCTGCTGTATCTCGGCTATGTTCTCATCCTCAAAGCCCTGCTGGAAATACAGCGGCTTCGGGGTCGGCCCCGCCGCAAGCTCCTTTGCCTCCCTGTCCGCCTGAACATTCTCATAGTCGCCTGTAAGGTCTACTATGCCGGCGGAGGAGGTTATTACGCCCTGCATACTCTGCTGAGGCCGGTTGGCGGATATTACGGATATGCCCGCTATGAGCAGCACGAGGCAGCCCAAAAATGCACACAGCGACGTTATGGTGCGCTTATCCCGGCGCTTTACGCCCAGCGCGAGCCGCCCTATGGCCCCGCCTATGCCGCCGCGCCTGCCGAAGCGCCGCAGGGAAAGCCCCAGCCGCCTGAATGCGTTTTGCAGTATGGTCTTTATGTTTGATAAGCCTCGGCTTTTTTTCATCTGCCAGCGTCTCCCGGATATCCAAAATATAAAATACTGTCTGAAATATTATAGCACAAATATTATAACGCAAAATCAAACAAATCGTAAACCCGCAGTGAGGCGTAAGCCGCAGCCAATTCAGGACAATTTTGGATTTTGCGTCTATCAAAATGCCCCGCTCGGGGTTATAATGATAAAAAAGCACGATCGGGGGAATATCTAAAGCATGATAATCGTCGGCATATGCGGCGCCAGCGGCAGCGGCAAGAGCACCCTTGCGAAGGAAATAGAGGACTCCCTTACCTGCACCTCGGCAATAATCGGCCTGGACTGCTATTACAGGGACCATTCCGACCTGCCCTTTGAGGAGCGGGTACATATAAACTACGACGAGCCGGATATATTTGACTTTGACCAGCTTTATGCCGACATACAGCGTCTGCAAGGCGGTCTTCCCATAACCAGAAAGGGCTACGACTATGCCAGGCATATGCGGGCGGACAGCGACGAGCTGATACAGCCCATGGACGTGCTCATACTCGAGGGCATACACATGTTCCGCGATAAGCGCATAACCGACCTCATGAGCCTGAAGGTCTATATGCACGTCGATGTGGACGTCTGCCTGCTCCGCCGCATAAAGCGGGATATACGGGTTCGCGGACGCTCCATAGAAAACATAGCCGAGCAGTACATGGCGACCGTAAAGCCCATGTACGAGGAATACATAAGCAAATACATTCGGGAGGCCGACTTTGCCGTAATGCGGGGCGGCAGGAACCGTATGGCAATAGACGCCATTTCCGCCTACATCTCCGCTAAGCTCCTCGCGGAAAAATTCGACCGCGAGGCGAAGCAGGAGGCTCTCAAAAATTCAGCTTCGGAGGGTTCCATTGAAGGATAAGCAGGATATGGAGGGACTTTGGAAGTCCTCGAGAAGATACATTTTTATAGTGGCCTTCGGCGTCATATTATATGAGATAATCGAAAACCTGACCGCCGTAAAAAGCTCAGTCGGGGGCTTTTTCGACGCCATCAGCCCCATATTCATAGCTATGGCCATAAGCTTCATAGCCAATATGCCCATGTGCTTTCTGGAAAACAGGCTGTTTTCAAAATGGCGCGCCTCAAAGCTCAAGCGGGTAATATGCGTGGTGATGGCGATGCTGTTCGTGCTTTCCATAATCACGGTGCTGATAGTGATAGTAGGTCCCAAGCTGGTCGACAGCATAAAATCCCTGGCGGAAAACTACGATTCCTACTCCAAGAGCCTGATTAAATGGGGCACCGACGTATGGGAAAGGCTGAACCTCAACGATGACATAGCCGTAAAGGTTCGCCAGGTGTCCGAGGACATATTGGACAAGCTGGACGGCTTCATAAGCGGTCTCGCCTCCGGCCTGCTGCGCTTTACCGTAAGCACCGTGGGCGTGGTCGTGGATATGCTCTTTGCGCTGATAATCAGCATATACGCCCTCGCGAACAAGGAAAACCTGCTGTGCCAGTGCCGCAAGTTCATAAAGGCCGTGTTCAACGAGCAGCATGCCGCAAAGATATTGGACGTATGCGCCCGCACCAACAAATCGCTGCACAACTATGTATACGGTATGCTCATAGAGTGCTTCATACTCGGCATGATGTGCTTCATGGGGATGCAGATACTGGGCTTCCCCTTTGCAGTGCTGATAAGCGTTATAATAGGTGTTTCCCAGATGGTACCCATAGTCGGCCCCTGGGTATCAGGCGCAATAGGCCTCTCCATAATATTCGTTGTGGACCCTCCCCGCGCCCTGTGGTTCATAGTGTTCGTGCTGGCCATACAGCAAATAGAGGGCAACCTCATATATCCCAAGGTGGTTGGAAACGCAGTGGGCATATCCGGATTGTGGGTGATGATAGCGGTGCTGTTCGGTGCCCGTCTCTTCGGACTAATGGGCGCCATACTCTGCGTGCCCATAATGGCTGTGCTGTATACCCTTATTGGGGAATGGGTGAATAATCGGCTGGAGGAAAAGCGCGCCATTGCCCAGCGAGACGAGAAATGACGGAAATAAAAAAGCGGCCCTGGAGCCGTTTTTTTATTTATCTATATCACTGAGCTTTCTTAAGCTGCTGAACTTCGGAGTTGAGGTTTTTAACGACTATCTTGAGCAGTTCCACATCGCTTTGCAGCTCGTCTACTTTGCTCTTTGGGGCAAGCGTTTCAGAGAGCATGGCGTGACCCTCGGCTAAAACCTTGAGCTTAGGAATTATCTCGTTTTCGATGCGCAGGTTGGTCTTAATCGCCTCTGTCTTAAGGTTGCTCACATCTGCCTTAAGTTCACCGATGTCGGCCTTCATGCCGTTCATGTCGGTCTTCATGCCGTTCATATCGGTCTGTATACCATTTATGTCAGCCTTCATACCATTTATGTCAGCCTTCATACCGTTCATGTCGGCCTTCATGTCATTCATATCGGCCTTCATACCGTTCATGTCAGCCTTCATGTCATTCATATCGGCCTTCATGCCGTTCATGTCGGCCTGCATACCATTTATGTCAGCCTTCATACCGTTCATGTCAGCCTTCATACCGTTCATATCGGCCTTCATGCCGTTCATATCGGTCTGTATACTTGCCAGCATTTCAAGTATCTTTTCTTCGTTAGTCATTCGCCTCACCCTCCTTTGCCCTATATTATATCCTACGCCTGTCCCTATAACAAGATATGAAATCTGCTTATATCTCTATGATTTTGGCCTGACGGTCTGTCAATGGCAGCAGGGAAAGGTACACTGCCTAACGTCCAAGGACAATGCTTCCCTTGCGGTACGTAAATCCGCATAACACCTCGCTGCATGAAAAAGGCGCGAACCCGCGCCTTGTTGTCTGCCTACTTTCAGTCCCTGCACTTATAGCTTCCGCACAGGCTCTCATCTGCGGGGTTGCCGGTATGGCAGCCGCACATAGGCTCAACCTCGATGCGTTCCAGCCCGCAGTCGCATCCGCTCATGTTGTATGCGCAGCTTGTGACCTTGCAGCCGATGGTCTGGCTCTTTGCCTTTGACATTCTTAAGTACCTCCTGTTTCGTAGTCAGCCTTAGTTTGCCGCCTGTATGGAGGCGCTATTCAGGTAGAATATGACAGGGCGTTTTCAGCTCTTTGCCTCGAACCTGTTGCCGCACTTGGAGCAGGTAACTCTTATCCTGCCCTTGCCCTTGGGTACCCGGAGCTTCTGCATACACTGGGGGCAGGTGAGGTATTTGTATTTTTTCTTTTCCTTCTGTACGTTTACAAAGTTCTGCCGGCGAATGCGCAGCGTCTGCCACCAGTTGCGCACGCTGCGCTCCATGTTCATATACCGGGCCAGCTCCTGCTGCCGGGCGTAAAAGTTTCGGCTAAGCATACGGAAAAGCGCAAAGGCGATAAGCGCCAGCGTTATGCCGCGCAGCGCGTAGTACACCCCTGCCGGCGCCCTGCCGAAAAACCAGGATATCACGGATACTATAAGGCTCGCGATTATCAGCGCCCTGCTTAGCTGATCCACGCCGTATCTTCCCTGAAACCACCTGTTGAACATATTATGCCCGCTCCTCTTGTCCTTTTATAAGTATCGCCGCGCCGTATGGGGGCAGTTCCCTTTCTATACAGCCGTTTTCCAGCTCGGCCCTGATATTGCCGCAAAAATCTTTATCCGCAAAGCAGGCCGTTACCGGCTCGCAGCTCCTGTTTACCATGCATATGACCTCCGGCCGGTACAGCGCGAATACATCGCCGCGCCCCGCGAAGGCGCAGCCGCCTTTGGCGCGTTTATGCAGCTCTCCCAGCTTTTGGAAATATGCGATGAGCTCTGTATCCTCTTGACCCCATGGGTATGTGCCCCGGTTGAAGGGGTCCGCCATGCCTGTAAGCCCCGCCTCGTCGCCGTAGTAGAGGCAGGGGGCGCCGGGCATCATATACTGTACCGCGGCCGCCGCCATGAAGCGCTTTCTGCCCGCCTTCAGCTGCTCTATAGTGGGGGAATAGGCCGCCTGCTGCTCTCTCGTAAGGGAATCCCTGTCAGGCGCCCCCGCAAGCGCGGTTATGGCCCTGACGACATCGTGGCTGCCCATGAGATTGAGAAGGCTTTCGTAAAACTGCGGCGGGTAGTTCTCCATAAGCCGGAGCAGGCCCCTTGCCAGCCCTTCGCCGTCGATCCTTCCGAGGAAGAAATCCATCAGCAGCCTGCGGAATGGGTAATCCATCACGCTGTCCAGCTCATGGCCGTCCACATATTTACGCCGGCCGCCCATACTGTGCTTATTGGTGGCCTCCTCCCACACCTCGCCTAAGAGCACCCCATCGGGATCTATGCTCTTGAGCTTTTTGCGCAGGAATTCTATAAATCCGTCCGGCAGCTCATCCGCCACGTCCAGCCGCCATGAGGTTATTCCCATTTTGGCATATTTTTCCATGACGCCGCCTATGAATTCCATGTATGAAGGGGTAAGCTCCTTCACCTCGGGCAGCGTCTTAAAACCCCACCAGCAGCGGTATTTGTCAGGGTACTCGGTAAAATCGTACCAGTCCCGGCAGGGGGAATGGGGATTGCTCTGAGCCTCCCTGAAATAAACGCTTTCGCTGCCGGTATGTGAGAACACGCCGTCCAGCATGAGCCGTATGCCGTATTCCTTAGCGTCCGCCGCAAGCTCGGCTAACGCACTGTCTCCCCCAAGCATGGGATCCACAGTCATGTAATCCGCCGTGTTGTAGCGGTGGTTGGTGGAGGAAAGGAATATGGGGTTGAGGTATATGCACCCCACGCCCAGTGATTTCAAATAGGGCAGCTTTTCCTTTACGCCGTACAGGTTGCCGCCGAAAAAGTCCTCCGGCACATAGTACCTTTGCCCGTTTACCGGCAGGTAGTCCGGGCTGTCGCTCCAGTTCGCATGGAGCCTCGGCGTCCCAAAGAGCCGCGTATGCTCCTCTATACCGAGTATTTCACCTGGCCTTCTAAACCTGTCCGGAAATATCTGGTAAACGATAGTATTTTTAAACCAGTCCGGCGTTTCATAGGGGTCGTAGACCGTCAGCTGGTAGGAATCCGGCTGCTCTGTGTATATGCTTCCCTCGCCCTCTGTACCGCTGTAATACCGCCTGCCTTCCGGGCCGTCAATCAGAAAACAGTACCATACGACGCCGCTGTGGGCCGGGGTATAGGTAAAGCTTACGCCGCCCTCTTCCCGGGCGCCTGAAATCAGCTCCTCCCGGCCGTCTACCCAGAGCCTGAGTGTTATTTTACTGTCGTCCCTGTCGGTTTCCATAAAGAAGCGCACAGAGCTGCCCGCTTCCACCGCGCCAAAGGGGGCTTTGTATTTCTCGTATCGCTGGTCGAATTTCATCATAATTAAAATTTTAGCATAAAATATTTCGTTAGTACCGCACTTCGCAACATTGTCACATTTTTTTGCCCTGTATGCACCATATGCCGCCCCACGAAATAGAGACTGTCGAAAAACCCAGGGGTTGATAAGGGGCCGCAGCCCCTTATGGCTTTATTCGGATTTGGCGACATGTGCGGCAAATCCGCAAAAGGCGCTTGCGTAGCAAGGCTTTCCCTGCATGAGGTGCTGGCCGCGCCATAGGCGCAAGCACCGAATGAGAAAACTCAAAAAAGTGGCGTTTAGCCACTTTTTTGACACTCTGAGAGAAGGCCTATCGGCCTTCTCTTTTGTATTGCGCATTATTCGCTTTTACTCTCGTCCTTTTTTCTGTCTATACGGCCATAAATGCGCACCGCATCATATATCCTGTCCGCAAGGCTGTCCGTCAGCTCGCCGCTGAGCAGCCTCCATTCCCAGTTTCCACCGAGGGTACTGGGTTTATTCATGCGGCAGCCCGCGCCAAGCTCAAGGTAGTCCTGCATCTGCGCCACGAAAAGCCGCGCAACCGAGCCCATTCCTCCCCTTATCATGCCCCAGTTGAAGCCCTCTTCTTTATTCAGCCCGAGGTACTTTTCACAGTAAGCTATATCCTCCGGGGCAGCCTCCTCGCGCCATAGGGCTATGGGGCTGTTGTCGTGGGTACCCGTATAACAGGTGCAGTTCTCGATGTAGGCGTGAGGCAGATATCCGCTGGAATCGCGGGAATCGAAGGCAAATTCCAGCACCTTCATACCGGGAAAGCCGGATTCCTTCAAAAGCTTTTCCACATCGGACGTTGCATAGCCCAGATCCTCCGCTATGAACTCAAGGTTGTGAAACCATCCCTTCAGGGCATTGACCAGCGCTATGCCGGGGCCGGTGCGCCATTTGCCGTTTTTCGCGGTGGTCTCGCCATAAGGCACAGCCCAATAGCTTGCAAGGCCCCTGAAGTGGTCTATGCGGATAACGTCATACATCTTGCCCGCGCCGTCTATACGGCGTATCCACCAGCCGAAGCCGTCCGACTGCATTTTATCCCAATCGTACAACGGATTGCCCCAGAGCTGGCCTTCGGCGCTGAAGTCGTCCGGCGGCACCCCGGATACTTCTACCGGCAGGTTCTTCTCGTCCAGCTGGAAGAATTCGGGCTCTGCCCACACATCTGCGGAATCCATGGCAACGTATATGGGTATGTCGCCTATTATGCCTATACCGAGGCCGTTTATATAGGCCTTCAGCTTTGTCCACTGCTCAAAGAACAGGTACTGGATGTAAGTGAAAAGCTCTATATCCTCCCGGAGCAGCTCACGGTATTTCGCCATTGCCGCGGGCTTTCTCAGGCGTATATCCTCATCCTCCCACTCCGTCCATGACTTCATGCCGAAATGGCGCTTGAGCGCCATGAACAGCGCGTAATCCGCCAGCCACCGGCTGTTTCGTTCGATAAAGGCGTTTACCTTTTGCTTATCCCTCTCCCAGCCGCGTTCCTTTGCCCTTGAGAGCACGTCAAAGCGGCTTTCGTATATCCGGCCGTAGTCCACATACCGCGGTTCGGTACCCCAGTTTATGCCGGCTATCTCATCTTTTCTGAGCAGACCATCCTCCACGAGCATATCCAGATCGATGAAATAAGGATTGCCCGCGAAGGTGGAAAAGCTCTGATAGGGCGAGTCGCCGTAGCTGGTGGGGCCAATCGGCAGCATCTGCCAGTAGCGCTGCCCCGCCCGGTAGAGAAAATCTGCAAATTCGTATGCCGCCTTGCCCATGGTGCCTATGCCATAGGGTGACGGCAGCGAGAATATTGGCATCAATATGCCGCTGCTGCGTTTCATTATAGCTTGTAGTCCTTTTAGAGATTCAGTTTATTTTATCCCTTTACAGCGCCTGCCGCAACGCCCTTTATTATGTACTTCTGGCAAGTCAGGTAGAACACTATTACAGGCACTATGCTCAGCATTATAAGGGCCATGGTTGCTCCAAGATCCACAGTGCCATAGCTGCCCTTGAGGTACTGTATATGTATTGGAATGGTGCGGTATTTATTTATATCCAGAACAAGATACGGCAGGAGGTAATCGTTCCATACCCACATTATCTCCAGCACACCGACGGAAATCATTGTAGGCTTGAGCATGGGGAACACCACCCTGAAGAAAGTACGCAGGGGGCCGCAGCCGTCTATGGCCGCAGCCTCTTCTATTTCCAGCGGCAGCGCCTTTACAAATCCCGTAAACATGAACACCGCCAGGCCCGCGCCAAAGCCGAGATACACTATGGGGATTGTCCAAGGGGTATTCAGCTTCAGCGTATCCGCCGTCTTTGCCAGCGTGAACATCACCATCTGGAAGGGCACAACCATGGAGAATACGCAGAGGTAGTACACTATCTTGCTGAACAGGCTGCCCACCCGTGCGATATACCATGCGGCCATAGAGGTGCATATAAGTATCAGCATCGAGGATACGATGGTAATAAACAGGCTGTACAGGGCGGATTTCACGAAGGGATAGTTGCCAAATGTCATGCCGGCCTTATAGTTGTCCAGCCCTACGAAGGACTTGGCGTTTGGCAGGGCAAAGGTCTCCATATTCACATATGAATTGGACTTCAGTGAGTTTATGAGCACCAGCATTATGGGCAATACGTAGAATATCGCTATCACCGTAAATGTGAAGGTAAGTATGCGCTTGCTGCGCTGCTCCTGCGAGAGGGTCTCAATGTGCTTGGACATTACTGCTGCACCTCCTTTGAACGGGTGGACTTAAGCTGTATAAGGCCAATCGCCGCCACCAGTATGAAGAACAGTACCGCCTTGGCCTGGCCTACGCCGCGGGAATTGACGTTAGTGCTGTAGAAGGAATTGACTATGTTCAGCGCGAGCATCTCGGTGGTCTTTACCGTCAGCCCGCCCGCCTGCATTATGAAGGGACGCCCCGCTGTTAGCGCGAGGTTCTGGTCAAAGAGCTTAAAGGAGTTAGTCAGCGTCAGGAAGGTACAGATAGTGATTGAGGGCATAACGTTGGGTATGGTGACGCGCCACAGCGTCTGCCACTTTGTGGCGCCGTCTATTTTGGCTGCCTCCAGCATATCCTCCGGCACAGACTGCAAGCCGGCTATGTATATTATCATCATATAGCCTATCTGCTGCCAGCACATGAGGATTATCAGCCCCCAGAAGCCATACTTCGTCTCCAGCAGTATGGAGGTGCCGTAATGGGTAAGTATGCCGTCGAATATCATGCTCCAAATATAGCCCAGCACTATGCCGCCTATCAGGTTAGGCATGAAGAACACGGTGCGGAACAAATTGGAGCCCTTTATGCCCTGTGTCAGCACATAAGCTACCGCAAAAGCAAGCACGTTGATTATTATGAGGGAGACCAATGCGAATATGGCCGTATACCAGAAGGCATGCATGAACGACGGGTCCGCAATCGCCTTTGCATAGTTGGTCAGCCCCACCCACGTCCATTTGCTGGTGGTCTTGAATTTACAGAAGGATAAAAACAGTCCCTTACAGAAGGGGTAAAGGAAGCCCACGCAGAACGCTGCGAATGTGGGCAGCAGGAAAAGCCAGAAATAGCGCTGTATCGGCCTGCGGATAAGTATGGAGTTCAGCGCCGCATTATCCCGCTTGCGTTTCCAGAGTCGCATAATCATTTCTCCTCTCTTTAATATAACCTGCTGTTTATGTACAGGGACCCTGCCCCGCCGCTTTCCGGGGAAAGGTCTCCGTACATTCCCCGTCCGCAGGAGAACGCTTAAACGGAAATCTTCAAAACAGGGCGAGCGGAAGCCGCTCGCCCCGTAGTGTTTTACAGAGTGATGGTTGCTTTTAATTAAGCAGCATGCTCGGCAGCGTACTGGGCGGCCCAGCCGTCTACGAAAGCAGTCTTTACATCGTCCCAGCTACCGCCTGTAACGTACTTGGACAGAGCATCGACAACGCCTGCGCGCCAATCCTCAACAGCAGGAGTGTAGTTGAATGCCCAGGTCACTACATAGTTGCCATTGGTGATGTAATCGTTTGCCTGCGCAAAGAATACGTTCTCGGGGGTCTTTGCGGACTTGAAGGGGCAGGGACCGAACTGTTCGGCCAGCATGGTGGTGCCCTCCTCAGAGGTTACTACCCACTTCATGAAGTCCAGAGTAGCCTGGATGTTCTCTTCGGAAGCTTCCTTGTTTACGGACCAGCAGTTCTCGGTGCCGCAGCAGAGGCCAGCCTTTTCTTCGCCTTCAACGCCGCAGTAGATGGGGATCATAGCCAGATCCTCGGGCTTGAGACCGGCTTCTACGAGGCCGGCATACTCCCAGGTACCGTTCTGATAGAATGCGGCCTTGCCCTCCTTGAACTCACCGCTGGACATATCGCCGGTAGCGGTTATAAGGTCAGCGCCGGTGGTAGCGGTATCGGTGGTGTAGAGATCCCAGATGGCCTTGTAGTTGTCCAGATACTTGCCGGTAATGGTTGCGGGCTGGGCAGTTACGTTGTCATCACGGAACTCGTAGAACAGAGGCATATTGGCAAGGTGGCCGGAGAACCTCCAGGCGGAGGAGCCGTCAAGACCGGCGGAGCTGAAGGCGTCGAAGCCCAGCTCGGCGGCACGGGCATGTATATCATCGGCGACAGCCTTAAGGGTCTCAAAGTTGGTGATCTCATCGATGGAGTGGCCGGCCTTCTCCAGCAGGGCCTTGTTTACGATGATGCCGAAGGCCTCATAGCAGTAACCGGCGGCAAGCACTTCGCCGTTCTCGCCAAAGAGGTTGAAGTCATCGGTGGTCATTTCCTTGTAGAAATCGGTGTCCTTCAGATCGAGGCAGTATTCGCCCCAAGTATTCAGAGCGCCCTGGTTACCGCACTGGAACAGTGTGGGAGCCTCGCTCTTGTCCATCTCGGAGGTCAGAGTGGTCTGATAATCGCCGGAGGCGGCGGTAACGACCTTTACGGGTACTCCGGTGAGCTCGGTATACTTCTTAGCCAGCTCCTGCCAAGCGGCGTCGGCCTCGGGCTTGAAGTTGAGGTAATAGACGGAACCGGAGGCAGCGGGCTGCTCGGAGGTCTCCTCCGCGGGCGCCGCAGTGCCTTCCTCGGCGGGCTTAGTCTCTTCCGCAGCGGGTGCGGAGCAGGCTGCCATCGCGAATACCATGGCGACGGTCAGCAGCAATGCCAAGAACTTCTTCATTTTTGTTATCCTCTCTTTTTTATATCATTTTCGCGCGGCAAAAACCGCGCAAATTTAATTCATATCCTTTACCGAAGCGCCCCGGCGGAGCTTTGTCTCCAGCGTCAAATGCCTGTTTTCTCCCCGGCCCTCTATCATGTCGAGAAGTATCTCCACGCTTTTCTTGCCCATCTCACGCATTGGCTGGCATAGGGTGGTAAGCGTAGGCTGTATATAGTCGGATACAGTCAGGCCGTCGATAGCTATTACCGAGCAGTCCTCGGGCACCCGTTTGCCCCCCTCCCGGAGGGCCTTCATGGCGCCTATGGCCATGTCGTCCGCTATGGCGAATACCGCAGTAAAGTCGGAGTTTCTATTAAGCTGCTCCTTCATTGCAGCGTAGGCGTCTTTTATGCTAAAGCTGCCCGCCGAAACCACAAGGCTTTCATCAAAGGGCAGGCCGTGCTCCTCAAGCGCTCTCCTGTAGCCGCGATAGCGGAGCTGGCTTATGGACCAGTCGTCAGGCGTGGATATCAGCGCCGCAATGCGCCTGTGCCCATTCCTGTAAAGCTCGTTTACAGCCTTGTATGCTTCATCCTCGTCCGCTATAGACACCGAAGAATACTCGTCGTCGTCAAGGTTGCCGTAGCGGTTAGTGTATGAGCAGCACACGAAGGGTACGTTGAGGAGCTTTATCCGCTCCTTTGTGTAGTCGTGGCAGCCGCCCAGGAACACTATGCCCCGAAGGCGCTTTTCTCTCTCCATCTCTGCGCCACACTTAACCTCGTCGTCACAGGAGGCTATGTGGCGCATCACCATGGTATAGCCCGCCGCGTCTATACTTTTTTCTATGGAACGGATAATGTCTGTATAAAAGGAGTTGGTTACGCCGCGCACCACAAGACCTATGGCATCGGACCTGATCTTCACCAGATCCCTTGCGCTGTTGTTGGGAATGTAATTTGAGCTTTGTATTACGGCATTTACCCGGCTTCTGCAAACCTCGCTTACATCCGGTCTGTTGTTCAGTACGCGGGAAACGGTGCTTACACTTACGCCGCTGAGTTTTGCGATATCTTTTATAGTCATTTTAAGCGCCGCCTGTTTTGAGGTTTGCTGAAAACCTTACCGGTAACGTTACCGGAGCTTTACGATATGTATTATATATACTATTCTGTTCAAAGTCAATGCTAATTTCTCAAAAAAATATCAAACTAAAAGGGCGGCCCGATGGCCGCCCTAATACTGTCGAAAAAGTTGCTAACCGCCACCTTGGCGCGACCCCGAGCAGGGGTTAACCCTGCCCGAACACCTTTTCTATGCCGTACATTCCGGAAAGCACCGCCCAGTTGGGCCGATACAGTGTATTTATGTTCCAATAGCTCACGCCGCCAAGGCCATACTCACTCACCAGCTTCAGCTTAGCTTCTATGCTGCGCGGATCCTCAAACCAGGCGATATGTTCCGTTCCGGCGCTGTCGTAATACCTGAAGAAAGGCGATTGTGCCGTATCGTCAAAGCGTATATCGGCGTATTGGCTATATGCGGTTTGCGGTATCTCAGACAGGGACAGCGGCCGCGCGGCAGTCCCCTTTTTGTAGGGTAGTGTCCAGCTATAGCCGCAGTTTGCCATGCCCATCAGTATCTTTTCCTGAGGCATCTCCATGACTGCATAGTCCAGCACCTGCCGTACCTTGTCTATAGGCGCCACCGCCATGGGCTCCCCGTAGGTATAGCCCCACTCGTACGTCATAATTATTACCTTATCCGCGATGCTTCCAACAGCCCCATAGTCGTGGGCGGTATAAAGCAGCCCGGACTGCTCCTGGCTTATCTTGGGCGCAAGAGCAACCGAAAAGCTGTAGCCTACTCTGCGCAGCGCCGCCGCAAAGTCCAACAAAAACTGCGTATAAAGAGTCCTGTCCTCCTCCCTTACATACTCGAAATCTATATTCAGGCCGAAGTAATTGCGGCGATCCAGATATTCCATCACATTCTGTATAAGCTTTGTTTTAACCTCCTCGTCGGCTATCACCGCATGGGCTATGTCCCCGCTGAAGCCGCCGCTCTCACGCTGGTTAGTGAGGGTAAGCACGGGCGCGACGCCGTTCACGTAGCATTTGCGTATAAGCGCCGTATCGTTAAGCTCCGTAATGGTGCCGTCAATGCGGGTCTTCGCGGAAAACACCGAGAGATAGGTGAGATACTGCAGGGCGCCCAGCAGCGCTATATCCGATATTCCGGGGAAGGCGTATCCGTTAACCACAATGCTGCGTTCCCGTATGCTTTGCCCGGGTATCACGAGGGCAAGGCCTACAGGCAGCTTATACGGGTCGCTGAGCTGGTTCGCGGCCACCAGCGCAGAAATCGTCACGCCGTTTTTCTGGGCGATGTCAAACAACGTATCTCCCGGCTTTACGGTATAGATGTACATAATAAAAAAGCCTCCTTGTACAGGTCGTATTTGTATAAACCTATGCGGAAAGCTTTTAGTTGATTACCTGTATATATTTATCTCACGGTAAGGCCAAAGCAGCAGTTGCCGCCGAGAAAGGCGCCGTTCTCGTCCACCATGCCGAAGGACTCCAGCTCCGGCATTCTTGCCAGGCGGTTGTTTTCGATAAAGGGCCTATCCTTGCAGAGCAGCGCACAGAAATCCTCATTGGCAAGTATGCGCCTGTAAACATTGCGCATAAAGCTCAGGCTGCCGCCCATTATCACTATCACATACACGTCCTCCACCCAGCCGCCGGAAAGGCCCAAGCCTGAAATATTGTAGCGTGTAAGGCCGGAAAGCAGCTTTTCCATGCAGCCCTTTGGGCCAATATCCATGTTTTCTTTTGGTATGCGCATTCCCAGCGCAAAATGGTCTATGAACATGCGGCGTTTACGTCCTCGCTGTAAATTCTTCTTTGTATTATTACACAATCCCTGGTTTTTATCAAGCGGCGGGCCAAATCGTACAAAAATATGGTATAATTACTTGACTCAACCCGATTGTATTCGAAAGGAACCGTTTTAATATGGCAGATATTACCGCTCTCGGCGAGCTTTTGGTGGACTTTACTCAGGCTGGTTTTTCCCCGGCGGGCTACCCGCTCTTTGAGCAAAACCCCGGCGGCGCACCGGCCAACCTCCTTGCGGCAGCGGCAAAGCAGGGGCTTTCCACCGCCTTTATAGGCAAGGTGGGCAACGATATGCACGGCCGCTTCCTGAAGGCCGCAGCAGAGCGGGCGGGGATCAATACGGAGGGCCTCGTCATGGACCCGGCCGCGGCCACAAGCCTTGCCTTCGTCGCGCTGAACGACAGCGGCGAGAGGGAGTTCTCCTTCATACGCGATCCGGGGGCAGACACGCTGCTCAGGCCCAACGAATTGAATCAGCAGCTCCTGCGCAATACAAAAGTATTCCACGTAGGCTCTGTCTCCCTTACGGCAGAGCCCAGCCGCTCGTCAACCTGGCAGGCCCTCATCACCGCCAAGTCCACAGGAGCAGCGGTGAGCTACGATCCCAACTACCGCGCCTCCCTCTGGGCCGACGACGCTGCCGCCTGCGACCAGATACGCTCCATACTGCCCATAGTGGACATAATCAAGCTTTCCCAGGAGGAAATGCCTTTCGCCGCAGGCATAGACGACGTGGATACCGCCATAAAGGTACTGCGTAAGGAAGGCGTAGCGCTCATAGTCATAACCCTGGGAGAGGGGGGAGCTGTAGTGGCTACCGGCGACCAACAGCGCTCGGTACCCGCCTTCCCATGCGATGCGGTGGACACCACCGGCGCAGGCGATGCGTTCTTCGGCGGTTTCTTGAGCGAATTTGTAAAGAGCGGCAAGAGCGTATACGATGTAAGCATAGACGATATGGTACGTTTCGCCCGTGTGGGCTGCGCCACAGCAAGCCTCTGCATAGGCAGGCGCGGCGGAATACCCGCAATGCCCACTATGGAAGAAGTAACAGAGCTTTTAAACGGATAAGGAGGTTACACATGCCGCTTACTATAGAACATCATGCCGTAATGTTCGCGCTGCTGGCAAAGCACGCCATAGAGATTTCAGGTGAAAATGGAAAAGAAGCCATACTCGCCGGAATGACCCGTTACGGCAACGAGCGTGGCCGGCGCATGGCGCTGAACGCCCTTGAGCGGGGCGATAAACTCACCGTACTCAACAGCCAGGCATACGGCGAATGGAAGCCTGACTTTCCGGGCCAGATGGAATTCGGCGTAACCTGCGGCATGCCTGTCCTCCATACCTACATAGCCAAGTGCGCCTGGTGCGACGCATGGGCAAAGCACGGCCTCACAGAATACGGCAAGTACTACTGCTGCAACATAGACAACGCCTGGTTTCAGGGCTTCAATCCGGAATTCACCTGCACCCAGCTGAACCCGCCCATGAGCTGGGGCGGCGACTGCTGCCGGTTCAGCTGGGGCGAGGGGCTGACCCACAAGCAGATAAAGGCGCTGAACAAAAAGAAAAAGTCCCTGGGCAATGCCTGCATAAAGGACTTTACCTTTCACACCGCCCACATACTGCATACCGTAGGAGACGTGCTTATGGAAGAGCTCGGCAACGACGGCGCTATGGCTGTTAGCCTTGCCAAGTCCGACTATTCGGATATGTTTGGGAAGGACGCCCTTGACTGCCTTGACGGCATATTCTAAAACAGCTCCCTTAATATTAAATCAGTCTGCCCCGGGTTGCTGCCCGGGGCTATTCTTTTTACCTTGGGGTGGTTTCTGTATTTGTATTGTACCATATCCCGCAGTATGGTGTTGTGGGTATAGCCATGTATTATGCGTATGCGGTAAACCGAAGCGTTTGCCCTGCGCAGCGCCGCGTCTATGGCTATCTGCGCCTGCGTCTGGTTCATGCCGTGTACGTCCACCTCAACTATGCCCGTCATTTATCATTGCCGCTCCCTGAAATTTGCAAAGAAGGCTTTGGTTCGCTCGCTCCTGGGATTGTTGAACACCTCGTCCGCCGTACCCATCTCCTCGATGACGCCCTCTGACATAAATAATACCTTATCCGCCACGTTCTTTGCAAACTCCATTTCGTGAGTTACGACTATCATTGTACTGTCGGCACCCTTCAGGCTCCTTATTACCTTCAGTACCTCGCCGGTAAGCTCAGGATCCAGCGCCGATGTGGGCTCGTCAAAGCAAAGTATATCTGGGTTCATGGCTAAGGCGCGGGCTATGGCTACCCGCTGCTGCTGGCCTCCGGAAAGCTGATGAGGGTAGGAATCCATCCTGCCGCTCAGTCCTACCCTTGCAAGGAGTTCCCGGGCTTTTTTGTCTATATCGGCCTTGGCCTCCTTCATGCTGCCGCGATCGGGGCTCTCCGAGAGCATCAGCTCGGGAGCAAGCTTTACGTTCTGCAGCGCGGTATACTGGGGAAACAGGTTGAAGGACTGGAACACCAATCCAAAGTGCAGCCTCTTTTTACGTATCTCCTCTTCGCTCGATACGGCGTGATCATCAGAATCGAACAGCGTTTCGCCGTTTACGGTTATCTTCCCCTCGTCAGGGCTTTCAAGGAAGTTCAGACACCTTAAAAGCGTAGTCTTGCCCGAACCTGAGGAGCCGATTATGGCCAGCACCTCGCCCTTTTCGAGAGAGAAGTCGAGTCCCTTCAATACTTCGGTATCGCCAAAGTTTTTCTTTATGTTTTTTACTTCCAGCATCGGCATAAGCTTACACCCTGAAATAGTCCAGTTTCTTTTCTACGCGGCCAAGGATCACTGTCAGCGCTCCGCAGAATAACAGATAGAACAGCCCCGAGTAGAACAGCGGCCATATGAGGCCTTTTACCGACATGTACTCCTGCGCTATCATTATTATCTCCTTGCATGCGATAACGCGGGCAAGGGAGGTATCCTTTACCAGTGTCATCATCTCGTTTCCAAGGGGCGGCACTATACGCTTTACCACCTGAAGCAGTATGACGTTGAAGAACACCTGCTTCTTGGTCATGCCCAGCACCTGTCCCGCCTCGTACTGACCTCTGGGTATGCTCTCTATGCCTCCCCGGTAAATCTCCGAGAAATACGCGGCGTAGTTGATAGAGAAGGCTATGAGCACCGCGGAAAGCTTGGAGACCGAATTGCCCTCCCACAGCAGGCCGGGGCCATAGTAAACTATCATAAGCTGAAGCATCAGGGGGGTGCCCCGCATTATCCACACAAAGCCTCGGGTAAGCCATGCTATAGGCTTGAACCTGCTCATGGAGCCGAAGGCAATGACTAAGCCCAGCGGCAGCGCCGCGAGCAGGGTCACTATAAATATTATGCAGGAGGTGCCGAAGCCCTCCAGGAGCTTCTGGGTAACGGTAAGCAGCATACTGTCAAAAATCCTTTATTATCGCAATGTTGGGCAGGGGGTTTCCCTGCCCTTGTTAAGTTGCTCTTATTGTGCTTTATCAGTCAGCCATCAGCGCAAGGCCATACTTGTCGGCAATAGCCTTGAGGGAGCCGTCGGCGATCATCTCGTCCATGGCCTTGTTTACGCTTTCCACAAGGTTGGAATCCTTGCGGAAGCCTATGCCGTACTCCTCATATGCAAGCTCGATGCCGTCTACTATCTGAAGGTCGGAATAATCTGTACCCTCTCCTACCATAGCCTTTGCCATCACATAGTCCACTACCGCCGCGTCCGCAGTGCCGGCCTTGACTTCAAGAAGTGCGTCAGCCATCTTGGATACGCCCACGTAATTGCATTCCTTGAGTTCTTCACAATCTGCTACGGCGCTCTCGCCGGAGGAGCCGGCCTCGGCAACTATGTTCGCCTTGGCAAGGGAAGCGAGGTCGGTGTACTTGCCGGAGTTCTCGGCCTTTATAACAGCCACCTGCATGTTTTTGCAGTATGCATTGCTGAAATCTATGCTCTCCTTCAGGTCCTCGCGGATAGTAAAGCCGTTCCAGATACAGTCAATATTCCTGGCCTTAAGCTCCACTTCCTTGGTGTTCCAGTCGATAACGGTAAACTCAGGAGCAACGCCCAGCTTTTCACATACCGCCTCGGCAAACTCGGTGTCGAAGCCTATGAGCTTGCCGCTGTCGTCATAATAATTCATGGGAGCATACTCGGTGATGCCTATCACCAGCGTACCCTTGTCCTTTACATAGCTCAGGTCGTCATTGGCCACTTCCTTCTTTGCACAGCCCGCAAAAAGGCAGGCAACCATCAGCATCGTCATAATGAGCGCAGCGATCTTCTTCATGGTTTTTCTCTCCTTTGTATATCAAAAATATTTTTTGCGTCCTCTTGCTTTAGTACTATATCACTTTAGTGTGATAAAGTAAAGCATTATTTTTTATTTCCCCCTTATTTTTTTCGCAGACATGGAAAAAACGCCGCAAGTGATATATAATCACTGTGTTTAAAGCTATGGAGGGAGAAGCTATGGAGCAGCGCAAAAAGAACAATCTGACCGACTTACTTATGATACACGGAGCCGTGCTGCTGTTCGGGCTGGCGGGCGTGATAAGCAGGGGCATAACCATCGGCTCCATGATGATAACCTTCGGGCGGGTGTTTTTCTCGTCGATAACGCTTTACATTCTGTGCATGGCCACAAGGACCTCCATAAAGCTCAAAAGTAAGTCCGACTTTATGTGGCTGGTCATAACCGGAGCGGTGCTTGCACTGCACTGGTTCAGTTTTATCGAGTCCGTTCGGGTAGCGAGCGTGGCGGTGGGCACCATAACCTTTTCGACCTTCCCTCTGTTCGTTACTTTTATAGAGCCCGTAATGTTCAGGGAAAAGCTAAGGCTGAAAAGCGTCATATGCGCGATCGTCATGCTGATAGGCGTATTCGTGCTGGTTCCCCTGGATGACCTTGCCGGTTTCTCGCCTGCGGGGCTTGCATGGGGTATGCTGTCGGCGCTGACATACGCCCTGCTTTCCCTCATGAACCGCCGCTTCTCAACCGTCTATCCCGGCAGCGTGGTGTGCTTTTATGAGCAGAGCGCGGCGTCAGTTGTGCTTCTGCCCTTTGTAGCTGTAATGCGTCCTGCCGTCACCGGAATTGATATAACGCTGATCGCCGTATTGGGCGTGTTCTGCACCGCCCTCGCGCACTCCCTCTTTGTAAGCAGCCTGCGCCGGGTAAAGGTGCAGACCGCAGGCATAATCGCCGGCATGGAGTCGGTATACGGCATAATACTGGCGGCGCTGGTACTGAAGATGCCGCCCACCGCGAGGGAGCTCATAGGCGGCGCGATAGTGCTGGGCGTTTCGCTGTATACCACCGTTTCAGAAAACAGGGAGGCGTAGCACCTCCCTTTTTTATCAAATCTTTAAATTTTTTTGAATACACTGACGAAACCCGTGCCAAAGCTTTACATATGTGTTAGTATTTGGATATATATTGACGCGGAGGAAGGCGGTACGCTCTATGCGCAGCCGAAATACATTACAAGCAGTGCTGGAAGGCACTCTCATAGGCGCAGCGGGGTTAATACCCGGGGCCAGCGGTGGTATAATGGCCGTTGCTTTCGGCGTATATCAGGAGGCTCTGGACGCCATAATCGGCCTGTTTTCCAATTTTAAAAAGAGCTTCAGCTTCCTGTGGCCTTACGGCTTGGGTGTTGCCATAGGCGTATTCGGCTGTGCCTTTGCGCTGGAGTGGCTGCTGAAAAACTGGAACATGCCCTTCATGTATATGCTCATAGGCATGGTGCTGGGTGGCATTCCTTCTATCATAAAAGAAGCCGGCAAGCCCTTCTCCTTAAAATACGCCATATGCTCGCTGCTGGGCGCCGTGCTCGTGGCGGCAATAGCCTTGCTGGACGACAGGCTCACCGGAAGCAATCCCTGGGAGTACAACTACCTTACGGCGGCCCTGGCCGGCGGAATAATCGCCATAGGCATAGTAATCCCCGGCATCAGCACCTCTTTCATACTGATGTTCATGGGATTATACGAGCCGCTGCTCTCCTCCCTCACCAGGCTGGAAATACCTTATCTTATCTGCGCGGGATGCAGCGCGCTCATAGTCGGCGCGCTGTTGGTGGTATTTGTACGCAATATGTTCCGCAGGCACCCCGCCGGTGCGAACTACTGTGTGCTGGGCTTCCTCATAGGCACCACGGCGCTTATCTTTCCCGGATTCGCACCGTTTTTCACGGAGCTGCTGTATCTCATGCTGGCCGCAATAGGTTTCTTCCTTACTACCATGATGAACAGGCGGACCACTTGACGGTTCCGCTCAACATAAATACTTTTATCGGAGGATGATTTTACTGCAATGAAAAGACGCTTGCTCTCACTTGCTCTATGCCTTGTAACGCTCCTTTCCCTAACGCCCTCTGTGGCCCACGCTGCGGTCTTATCCGGCTTTACCAGCAAGGTGGATTACGATAATACCGATCCCAACAGGTACAGCATAGAGATAGACCTTGTGAATCAGGTCATAACCGTATACGACCAGAGCGGCAACGCAGTGTTGCAAAGCCTCTGCACCACCGGCAGCGATAAGACTCCTACCGGCAGCGGCAAGTTCCGGCTAGGCGACCTCAAAGAGCGTTTTGGCTACTTCGTAGCTTACGGCGAATACGCCCAGTACTGGACTCAGGTAGTGCGAGGCGTATACATCCATTCCGTAATGTACAAGTCCAAGAAGCTTTCCTCCATGTCCAAATCCGCCTACAAAAACCTGGGCAAGAATGTCTCCCACGGCTGCGTCAGGGTGCTGCCCCACGTCGCCCAGTGGATATACTACAACTGCCCACCGGGAACCCTCTGCAACATAGTAAAGAACAAGGCAGCAAACCCCTACCTTGTAAGCCGGCTCAAGAGCACCATACCCGATTACAGCAGCTACCAGCAGCCTTCCGATTCCCACGCCACCCCTTTCGAGGTGCCCGCTACCGTTAAGCTGAACGATGTTCCCGTCCGTTCCGGCTTCTCCAACAGCAAGGATAAGACTGTAGCCAAGCTCAACTATGGAGACCATGTAGAGCTTTTACAGATAGGCGCCGAATGGTGTAAAGTACGCACCCCCGCAGGCAAGCTGGGCTATGTCAAGACCATGTATCTCACCTGCGACCCTGACAACGTGCGCACCACCCAATCCTATGCCGCCACAGGCAAGACCTATGTCTACTCCGACGCAAGCCGCTCCTCCGAGACCCTTACCACCATACCCAAGGGTAAAACGGTAAACGTCACCGAGCAGGCCGGCAGCGGCTGGCTGTACGGAAGCTATAACGGCGTATCCGGCTATATGCGCACAAAATACGTAAAGCTCACCGATACGCTGCTCTACCCCAACCCGGACGGCAGCTATCCCGACGGAACCTCCGTCGCCGCCGCGCCTCAATCCCAGACACAGACTCAGACCGGTACGGGATCAGCATCCGCTCCCTCCTCCGGTGCGCGTGTAAAAAGTGGCATCATTGCCAATTTCCGCTCCGGTCCCGGCTCCGAGTACGGCGTTATAGCCGAGCTGGAACCCGGTACCCCTGTAAAGATCATCTCCGTAGCCGGCAACTGGTACTTCTGCGAGGTAAACGGCCTTCAGGGCTACCTGCATCCAAGCTGCGTAGTGGGCTTCTAAAGCCGCTTCCTTTTCGCCCCGGTGTTTTTCACCGGGGTTTTATTGTTTTTTGGGGCAGTTTTTTCCAGCGCACAAATTTTAAACCTAAAGTTTCGTATTACTTTACAAAAGCCATTGACTTTTATGTCGAAAGGTGTTTTAATTGTACTCGGCTGTTTAGAATACCTAAACTTCAGGTTTATTTACGCCGCGCGCAGACAAGGAGGCGCATCAAATGGTAAACATCGGCGAAAAAATCAGGCGATACCGACAAAAGCTTGGCCTCACACAGGAGGAGCTGGCCGCCCGTACAGAGCTTTCCAAAGGCTTTATATCCCAGCTTGAGCGGGATCTGACTTCACCCTCCATAGCCACCCTTACCGACATACTTGAAGCGCTGGGCACAAACCTCTCGGAATTTTTTACCGAGGCCAGAACTGAAAAGATAGTCTTCACCTCAGAGGACATGTTTGAAAAAGAAGAGACCGAGGCAGGCTACGTAGTACGTTGGCTGGTACCGAACGCCCAGAAGAACTGCCTTGAGCCTATTATGATAACCCTTGAGCCCGGCGGCTCTACCTATGAGGAAAACCCCCACGAAGGCGAAGAATTCGGATTCGTCCTGCATGGAAACGTAGTACTCCACATTGGCGAAGAAAAGTACCGGGTGCGCAAGGGCGACAGCTTCTGCTTCAAACCTGCCAGCGTACACTGGATACAGAATACCGGCAAGACCGGGGCTCGGCTTATATGGGTAGCCACCCCTCCTTCCTTTTAAATAATTTATCGAGGTAACTGCAAATGAGCAAGCATCTGATAGACCTAAAAAACATAACCAAGACCTACGATGATACCGATGTATTAAAGGATATAAACCTCTATATACGCGACGGCGAGTTTCTTACCCTGCTCGGCCCCTCCGGCTGCGGCAAAACTACCATGCTGCGCCTTATAGCGGGCTTTACCCTGCCCGACAACGGCCAGATACTGGTAGACGGCAAGGACATAAGCGGCGTCCCGCCCTACCGCCGTCAGGTAAATACGGTCTTTCAGAAGTACGCCCTGTTCCCCCATCTCAACGTATTCGACAATATAGCCTTCGGCCTTAAGATACAGAAGCTGCCCAAGGACGAAATAGAGTCCCGCGTAAACGAGATGATGGAGCTCGTGAACCTGGCGGGCTACGGCAGCAGGTACATCGACCAGCTCTCAGGCGGCCAGCAGCAGCGGGTAGCAATCGCGCGTGCGTTGGTAAACCGCCCCCGTGTGCTGCTCCTCGACGAGCCTTTGGGCGCGCTGGACCTCAAGCTCCGCAAGGGCATGCAGATAGAGCTCAAGCGCATGCAGCAGAAGCTGGGCATAACCTTTATCTACGTCACCCATGATCAGGAGGAGGCCCTGACCATGAGCGACACCATAGTCGTCATGAACGAGGGCGTCATACAGCAGATAGGTACCCCCGCCGACATATACAACGAGCCCAAGAACGTATTTGTGGCAAAGTTCATAGGCGAGAGCAACATAATCCCCGGCGTCATGCTGGAGGATTACAGGGTGCGCTTCCACGATATAGACTTTGAGTGCGTTGACGCGGGCTTTGGCTGCAATACCCCGGTGGACGTGGTTGTCCGCCCCGAGGATATAGACATAATGCCCCTCGGCAAGACTGCGTTAAAGGGCACCATAAAGAGCGTTCTGTTCATGGGCGTACACTACGAGTTCCGGATAGAGACGGGCAGCTTCACATGGACTGTACACTCCACCGACTACGTTGCGCCGGATACTGAAATAAGCCTCGAGATAGTTCCCGACGCCATACACATAATGCATAAGAGTCTCAAGCACGACGAGCAGGAGCTGCTCACCGAGGACGAGATAGCAGATGCCGCGGCGGCCGCAGAGGAGGAATAACGCCATGAAGCTCAAGCGTCAGGTATTCTCCTATCCGTACATAGTATGGATGCTTATATTCATACTCGTGCCGATGCTCCTCATCGTGCTCTTCGCCTTCAGGTCTGACGAAGGCCTGACACTCGGCAATATCACCTCCGTGCTTTCAAATGAGATATATATGGAGGTGCTTGGTCGCTCCATATGGATAGCCCTCAAGGCCACGGCCATATGTCTCATACTGGGCTACCCCATAGCCTACATACTTTCCACAATGAACAAGCGCAAGGCGGCGATACTCTACGTGCTTTTCATAGTACCCATGTGGATGAACTTCCTGCTCAGGACATATGCCTGGCAGGTACTCCTTGACAGCAACGGCGTTTTAAACACATTGCTGGAGCTTCTGGGTCTGCCCTCCCAGCAGATACTCTACACCGAGGGCGCCGTGATGCTTGGCACTGTGTATAACTTCCTGCCCTTCATGGTGCTGCCCATATACTCCGTGCTGGTAAAGCTGGACCGCTCACTGGTGGAAGCCGCGGCCGACCTCGGCGCAAACCCCATCACCTGCTTTATCAAGGTGGTTCTGCCTCAATCGGTGCCCGGCATAATATCCGGAATAACCATGGTGTTCATTCCCGCAATAACCACATTCGCCATTTCCCGCCTGCTGGGCGGCGGCAAATTCCTGCTCTACGGCGATCTCATAGAGAACCAGTTCATAACTCTGGGCCAGTCCGCATGGCCCGTAGGCAGCGCGCTCAGCTTTATTCTGCTTATTCTGGTGCTTCTCTCCATGGCGGTCATGCGCCGTGCGGAGCGTGATTCCGGCGATGAAGGAGGTATGCTCTGGTGAAAAAGCTCAGAAACTTTTTTCGCGGCACTTACCTTGGGCTAATGCTGATATTCCTGTACGCTCCCATCCTTGTGCTGATGGTGTTTTCCTTCAACGGCAGCAAGTCCATGGCGCGCTGGACCGGCTTCTCCTTCAAATGGTACGAGGCGCTGATGCACGACTCCACCATTATAAACGCCCTCATCGTTACTCTATCTGTCGCCGTGATATCCGCACTTGTGGCCACCTTCATAGGCACCTTTGCCGCAATAGGCATACATTCCATGAAGAAGCGGCCGAGGGCTGTGGTGGAGAATATATCACGCCTTCCAATGGTCAACCCGGACCTGGTCACAGGTATCAGCTTCATGATGCTCTTTGCGGCAATGAGCATAAAGGGCAGCTATACGAGGATGCTCATAGCCCACATCACCTTCAATATCCCTTATGTGATATTCTCCGTGATGCCCAAGCTGCGCCAAAGCTCCAATCTGCTCTACGAAGCGGCCATGGACCTTGGCTGCACCCCCATAATGGCCATACTCAAGGTAGTTATACCTGACATAATGCCCGGCATAGTATCAGGCTTCGTTCTGGCCTTCACCCTGAGCCTTGATGACTTCGTGGTGAGTTGGTTCGCAACAGACGGCATACAGAATCTTTCCATCTACATCTACGGCATTGCCCGTCGCGGCATAAGCCCCAAGATAAACGCCCTCTGTACCATAATGTTCGTAGTCGTCGTAGCCCTTCTGGTATTCATAAACCTCAAGAGCATAAACGAGGAGCGGGCCGCGGAGACCCAGCGCAAAAAGCTCAGTATCACGCGGTAATAATACCCACAACAGATTTTAAATAAAGGAGATAATACAGTAAATGAAAAAGATAGCCTTTCTGCTGATGATCGTCATGGCTATAAGCCTCTTCGCCGGCTGCGCAAGGAGCGCGGATACCGTAACGCTGAACGTCCTCAACTGGGGCGATTATATCGACGAAGAACTCATCACCCGCTTTGAAGATGAGACCGGCATAAAGATCAACTATACTACCCTCGCCAACAATGAGGAGATGCTTGTAAAGCTCCAGCAGGAAGACTGCATTTACGACCTTTGCTTCCCCTCCGACTATATAATCGAAAAGCTTATCGGCATGGACCTGCTCCACGAGATAAACAAGGACAACATACCCAACCTAAAGAACATCGATCCCCGCTTCATGGATCTCGACTTCGATCCCGACAACAAGTACAGCATTCCATACATGTGGGGCACCGTAGGCATACTCTACAACACCACCATGGTTGACGATCCCGTTAACAGCTGGGATATACTCTGGAACGAGAAATACTCCGGCCAGATACTGATGTACAACAGCATACGCGATACCATAGGCATCACTCTGATGAAGCTGGGTTACTCCATAAACACCCGAAATGAGGCTGACATCGCGGCTGCCGAGGAGGCGCTCATCGAACAAAAGCCTCTGGTTCAGGCATACCTTGGCGATGAGATCAAGGATCGCATGATAGGCGGCGGCGCTGCGCTGGCGGTAGTTTACAGCGGAGACGCCATGTGGTGCATGGACGCCGAGGACGGCAACCCCGATCTGGCTTACGCCTGCCCCGACAGCGGCACCAACCTCTGGTTCGACAATATCATAATCCCTAAGTCCAGCAAGCACACCGCTGAGGCCGAGCGATTCATCGACTTCCTCTGTGAGCCCGATGTAGCCGCACAGAACGCCGAATACATCGGCTACTCTACCCCCAACAGCGCCGCTCTTGAGCTGATGGGCGCCGGCTACATAGATAATCCCACATACAATCCGGATCCTGCCTACCTCGAAAAATGCGAGATATTCCACGACCTGGGCGACTTTATAAACGTCTACAACGACGCATGGATGAGGATAATTTCCAAGTAAATGGCAGCAACAAAGCCCCCTCCGTACCGATTCGGAAGGGGGCTTTTATAATGCCCGCGGTTTTACCTGATAGCCGCCGCCCTGTAAAATGCCATGAGCGACGCAGAGATCAAAATTCCGCCTGCTATGTCGGTTATCCAGTGCACGCCGGATACCAGGCGTCCCGCTATCGTTACAGCCATTACCGCCGTACAGAGCATCACAGTCGTTTTGCGCAGCGCTTCGGATTTTATGCGCCTTTTGAACTGCCATATGGCGGAGGACATTATGCAGCAGGTAAGCATGGTATGGGAGGACGGGAAGGAAGGCTCAAGACCTGCGCCCATGTCTATTGGCCGATAGTTTACGACTGCCTTTTCAAACAGCACATACACTATTCCCAAGGCTATATACAGCCCTGCCAGGGCATATATATCCCGATCCACCCTGCTCAGGCTCCTGCGTTTTATGAACTGCCAAAGGCCAAACAGGCTGAAGCCGCACGCCACGGCTATGGCTGCCATGCCCAGCGCCCCGGTTATGTCGTACCATGTCATATTCACGCCAGTCAGCCGGTGAAACGCGCCGTTAAGCGTTGCGAAGCCCACCTCCGACCCCTGCGGGCCTATTGGCTGCACGTCTATTATCTTAAGCGCTGCTATCAGCAGCAGGAACAGCACCATAAGCACTGTGCCGCTTATCAGCTTTGCCCTTTTGATCTTCTTGCTTCTATTGCTCATATCTATGGCCTCCCGTGGTTTATTCTGGTACTTTGATACTTAATTTATTATGTTATATTCGCTACGGCTTGCATATGTCTTCGCCCGCCTCCAGCCGCGCGGTTATGTCATCGAGATCCAACTCCCTGTACATGCTTATCTCGCTATAATTGCGCCACGGGGTCATGTCCGTCCTTATGGAGCTCATGTTCGCCAGCTCGAGGCAGCTCAGGCCGCTCTGCCCCTCTTGGTTGCACAGTACGCAGCAGCCCTTCTTTAGCCATAACAGCGCATACGGGCTTATCCGCAGCCGCCGCGCCAGCCCGTCCATGTGGTCTTTATCCGAATACGTAACCTGCCGCCGCTGTTCTATGGCTACGCTAAGCCGGTCTATATTCTCTATCATTTGATCGTCCGGGCATTTCATTGCGCCGTCCTCCGGCAGAGTCAGCGCAGCCAGCTGCATTCCGACTATGCCTTTAAGCTTTTCCAGCAATGCCGCCGTCCGCTTATCTGATAAGAAATTTGCCGAGCGCAGAGCCCAGATGAGGCATTTAAGCTCATCCCTTGAAAGCTCTCCTCTGGCGAGATAGTACCCCGTACCGGTGTGTTTTATGTCGGCGCCATACTGTATGAGCGCGTCTATGTCCCGGTAAATGCCCTTGCGTTCAGCCGTAATGCCCCGCCTTTGCAGCTCCTCCAGCAGCTCAGGCACAGTCATCCTGTGCCGCTCGTCCGTCATTTCCCGGAAAATATCCAACAAATAAAGTGGTTTGAGCTTTGTATTCGCCATATCATACCCCTTACGCCAGCCGCGAAAGCATATTTACTATCAGCTCGCATACTGCCAGTATGCATACGCATATGTCAACCATCATGGCGGTAAAGGCCTTGCCGCGCTTCTTCTTGGCCCGCTCCCGCGCCTTTATGTCGAAATACCACACCAGCGCTATGAGCGTACCCGTGGCGCCCGCAAGAAAAGCCGTAAACCAGGGCAGCGCCGCCGCGACGCCCAGATGCAGCACCGCGCCGTCCAGCAGCAGAAACAGTCCTATCCCGCCGAAAACATAAGCAATAATTCCCATTTACCCTCCTTGCGCCCAATAGATTATACCATAAATGGTACTTGCAGGAAATACGAAAAGACACGCCATCATCGTTTTACCGAAAATGACGTGTCTGCCTGTTTATCGCGTTATAGTGCCACCGCAAAGTCGGTGGCATCAGGAAAAGCCCTTACGCCTTCATCGCCTCGGCTACTGCCACGGATACCGCCACGGTTGCGCCCACCATGGGGTTGTTGCCCATGCCGATAAGGCCCATCATTTCAACGTGGGCGGGCACGGAGGAGCTGCCTGCAAACTGGGCGTCGGAATGCATACGGCCCATGGTGTCGGTCATGCCGTAGGAGGAGGGGCCGGCAGCCATGTTGTCGGGGTGCAGGGTACGGCCAGTGCCGCCGCCGGAAGCAACGGAAAAGTACTTTTTGCCGTTCTCGACGCACCACTTCTTGTAGGTGCCTGCGACCGGGTGCTGGAAGCGGGTGGGGTTGGTTGAGTTGCCGGTTATGGAAACGTCAACATTCTCATGGCGCATTATGGCCACGCCCTCGTTTACGTCGTCAGCGCCATAGCAGCGCACGTTGGCACGCTCGCCCTTACTGTAGGCGGTGGTCTTGGTGACAGTCAGCTCGCCGGTGTACTGATTGTACTCGGTCTCGCAGTGAGTGAAGCCGTTGATACGGGAGATGATCTGTGCAGCGTCCTTGCCCAGACCGTTCAGGATAACCTGCAGGGGCTCCTTGCGGACCTTGTTTGCGGTGCGGGCTATGCCGATAGCGCCCTCAGCCGCGGCAAAGCTCTCATGGCCGGCCAGGAAGGCGAAGCACTTGGTGCCTTCGCTCAGCAGCATGGCTCCAAGATTGCCGTGGCCAATACCGACCTTGCGCTGATCTGCTACGGAACCGGGAATGCAGAAGGTCTGGAGGCCTTCGCCTATGCACTCGGAAGCTTCGGCGGCAGTCTTTACGTTTTTCTTTACGGCGATGGCTGCGCCAAGGGTGTAGGCCCATACGGCGTTTTCAAAAGCGATGGGCTGTATTCCCAGCACTATGCTGCGCACGTCTATGCCCTTGGACTTGAGCAGCTCGTCCGCCTCTTCAAGTGATTTGAGGCCATACTGCGCCAGTACGGGGTTGATCTGATCTATTCTTCTTTCGTAACCTTCAAAAGTTGCCATTATCGCGCCCTCCTTATTCCTTGCGGGGGTCGATCACCTTAGCGGCCTCAGCAAAGCGGCCGTAGGTGCCGATGTTCTTCTCGTATGCTTCCTTGGGGTCCATGCCCTTCTTGATGGCTTCCATCATCTTGCCAAGGTGTACAAACTTATAGCCGATGATCTGGTCATCCTCGTCCAGAGCTATGCCAAGTACGTAACCTTCCGCCATCTCCAGATAGCGGGGACCCTTCTTCAGGGTGCCGTACATGGTGCCTACCTGGCTGCGGAGGCCCTTGCCCAGATCCTCAAGACCGGCACCAATTGCCAGGCCGTCATCGGAGAAGGCGCTCTGACTGCGGCCGTATACGATCTGAAGGAACAGTTCCCTCATAGCGGTGTTTATAGCATCACATACCAGGTCGGTGTTCAGCGCCTCCAGAATGGTCTTGCCGGGGAGTATCTCTGCTGCCATAGCGGCACTGTGGGTCATGCCGGAGCAGCCGATGGTCTCCACCAATGCTTCCTGAATGACGCCGCCCTTTATGTTGAGGGAAAGCTTGCAGGCTCCCTGCTGAGGCGCGCACCAGCCCACACCGTGGGTGAAGCCGCTTATGTCTTTAATCTCCTTAGCCTTGACCCATTTGCCCTCTTCGGGTATGGGAGCAGGATCATGCTTTGCGCCCTTTGCAACGCAATACATCTCTTCCACTTCGCGTGAATACTGCATGAAATATCCTCCTTGAATATTAGCTGCCCGATGAGTTGATACACCGGGTCATTCTTTCCTAATTATGATTTTATCACGGAGCGCGATGCCATTACAACCCGAACGGCAAAAAACACCCGATAATTAATAGGCTCCACTATACTCTTCGCAATAACCTATCTTAATATCACAGCACATAGCACAGGGGTATAACGAGGAATATGGCGGGTACAAAGTCCATGACCTTTATCTTCGTAACGCCTATCATATTCAAGCCCAGTGCGAATATCAGCATACTCCCCACGCAGGTCATCTCCGCCACCACGGCATCCGTCAGCACGGGCGCAAGCAGCCCCGCGAGCAGCGTTATGGCTCCCTGGTATACGAGCACGCTGACAGCCGACAGGCCGACCCCTATCCCAAGGCTGGCGGTAAGCACTATGGCTGAAATGCCGTCCAGAAGCGACTTTGTAAAGAGCATATCGTGACTGCCGGTGAGGCCGCTTTGCAGGCTGCCCACCACCGCCATCGCGCCTACGCAGTATATGAGGCTGGCGGTAACGAAGCCTGCGGAAAGGCCGCTTCCGCCCCTTGCGAGCTTTTCCTCGAGGAGCCTGCCCAAGCGCTCCATTCCGCCGTTTAGGTCAAGCGCCGTTCCTATGGCGCCGCCCGCCGCCATGGCGATGATCATGGCGATGGTCTTTTCCCCCTCCAGCGCGCCGGATATGCCTATATAAATGACGCAGAGCCCTATGCCCTTCATCACCGCGTCCGTCACCCTTTCGGGTATGCCTCGCCTGAGAAGCAGCCCCACAGCGCAGCCCAATATTATGGCCCCGGCATTTACTATGGTTCCCAGCATATTCTTCTCCTTTATTTAAGCAAAATCACTTTTATCATACCGATTGATTATACCAATAGTCGGAACAAATTAAAATGACAAAGTTGCGGCTTTTTGCTGATATAATTGCTGGTATAATTAACAAATGCCGCGATTGATATAGCGGCACCCATCATGCTATAATTTATATGTAATATGTTGTCGATTCGGGGAGCTTAAACATATATGTCAAGACGCCGTTTTAAACGAGCAAAGCGCAGAAGGCGCAGGCGCAGCCTCAGCGCCTCGGTATGGGGCCCCATACTCAAGCTTTTAGCAGTAATACTGGTCTTTTTGGCGTTGCTTTACGCTATATTTTATGTGGTCATACCCAAGGCGGCAGACTTCATGGGCTGGGATTACAGACCCCCATTTGCCCCCGAGCCTACCCCCGCCCCTACGCCAATACCCACGCCTACCCCCAACCCCATGAGTCTGTACGACTTTACCGGCAGCTCTCAGGAGCTGGTTTTTGACGGCTCATCGAGCTATAAGTGGTTTACCGACCCATACTTTTACAACGAAAAGATGGTAATCTCCGCAGGCAAGCTGGATTCCTCCGGCAAAAACGTGGTGTTCAGGGACATGTTCTTCTTCCACCCAAGCACCCGCATAAGCGAAAAGATAAACCTTACGCCCCAGAACGACCACTTTCTGTTCCCCAAATTCAACGATAAGTGGCTGGTATACCTGGACGGAAGCCTGTCAGGCGGCGGCGCCATAATGGCGGTCGATCTTACCGCCTCCCCTCTGAAGGCAGTAAAGGTCAAGGACATATACTCCGGTCAGCCTGAACCCTTCCTGTCGGGCAATTATGTGGCCTTCACCGACCGCACCGGCACCAATAAGGACAAGCTGTTCGTATACGACCTGACCACCATGGAATCCACCGTAGTGGCCATGTTCTCAAGCTCGGTATATGGTCAGAGCAAGCCCTTTTTGTCAAACGACACGCTGATATGGGCGGATTCCGCCACCTCCGACGGCAACTCGGACACCAGCGTGATACGCTACATAAACCTCAATGAATCCTCAATAAAGTCTATCAAGCCCGGCACCTTCGTGCATGACCCGGAATACAACGGCAGATACATTGCCTGGCTTACCGAGCTTCACGGCCGGGACACGGCCCTTTATGCGGCGGACGGCCTCTCCGGCACACCCACTGAGGTGGACCGCTGTGTGGTCGAGTTCGGGCTGGGCAGCCATTTTATAGCCTATTCCCGCACCAATGCCGACACGGATTCCAGCAGCATATTGGTATTTTCCTTTGCGGACGGCAAGATATACCGGGTAACTCAGGAGTATGAATCCGCGTTGCTGCTGGGCGTGTCCGATGACTATGTGGTCTGGATGGACGTCACCTCCCGCGAGCGTGACATAGTAAAATTCACTAAAATACCCTGATAATAAGATCCAAGGAGCATAATATGGCAAAAGCGAAGGGCAGCGTATTTTTCTGCGGGGAATGCGGCTACGAAAGCACCAAGTGGCTGGGTAAATGCCCCGCCTGCGGCAGCTGGAACACCATGTTGGAGCAAAAGAAGATATCCTCCGTTCCCTCCATAAACAACCTCACCTACGCCCACGCCATACCCTTAGCCGATGTCACCACTACCGCCTCCGGCCGCGTGTCCTCAGGCATAGGAGAACTTGACAGAGTTCTCGGCGGCGGCATAGTACCCGGCAGCGTCACCCTTTTGGGCGGCGATCCCGGCATAGGCAAGTCTACCCTCCTCATGCAGACAGCCGCAGAGCTTACGAAGCAGGGCACAGTATTATACGTCACCGGCGAAGAATCCGCTTCCCAGCTAAAGCTTCGGGCGGAGCGTCTCGGCGTAGGCGGAGACATGCTCATACTTGCCGAAAACGACCTTTCCGCCATCGAGAGCGAGGTAGACCGGGTAAAGCCCGCCTACGTAATGATAGACAGCATACAGACTATGTACTCGGCGGACTGCTCCGGTTCAAACGGCAGCATATCCCAGATACGGGAGGCCACCTCCCTTATCACCCGCATGGCAAAGCGCACCGGCGCGGCCACATTTATCGTAGGCCACGTGACTAAGGACGGCGCCATAGCAGGTCCCCGCATACTCGAGCATATGGTTGATACGGTGCTTTATTTTGAAGGCGACAGGCAGGATTCCTTCCGCCTGCTGCGCTCGGTAAAAAATCGATTTGGCAGCACTGACGAGATAGGCGTCTTTGAGATGCGCTCCACCGGCATGGCGGAGATATCCGACCCCTCCACGCTGTTCATAACCGGCACGGATCTTCCCGGCTGTGCAGTTACCTGCGCCATGGAAGGCACCCGCCCCATGATGGTTGAGGTGCAGGCGTTGCTTTCTACATCTCCCTTCTCCAACCCCCGCCGCATGGCTGCGGGTCTGGACAACAACCGCCTCGTGCTGCTGCTGGCAGTGCTGGAAAAGAAGGCTGGCCTGAGGTTCTACGACAAGGACGTTTACACTAACGTAGTAGGCGGCATACGTCTTGACGAGCGTGCGGGCGACCTTGCCGTAGCCATGTGTATAGCAGGTGCAGGCGCAGACATCGCCCTTCCGCCCCGTACCGCCATTCTTGGGGAGCTTTCGCTTACAGGCGAAGTCCGCCCCGTAAACCGGTTGGACAAGCGCATACAGGAGTGCGCCCGGCTTGGCTTCTCCCACATAGTCGTCCCCAATAGCGACACCCTTCCCAAGGTAGACGGCCTGAATTATACCCGTGTAAAGAATATACGCGAAGCGCTGTGCATATTGGGCATTTAGCTTTTGGGGTTGAATTATCCCGCCAAAAATGCTATCATAATAAGACAGGCGCCCGTAGCTCACTTGGATAGAGCGTATGCCTCCGGAGCATAAGGCAGCGCGTTCGAATCGCGCCGGGCGCGCCAGCATCGCCGCGAGTTTTACTCAGCTTGCGGCGATTTTTTTTACGAAGCTCAGCCTTTACCCGCCCTGCCGCCG
>OLXK01000399.1_pt1 | contig 43278 bp, 32 predicted proteins | sample 1674321 | NCBI WGS metagenome assembly OLXK01 (sample SAMEA103958162, study PRJEB25191) | human gut metagenome | reverse complement strand
GACTTCACTCAGCCGGAGCCTGCAAACAATTTTGCGCATAAATCTTGACGGGACCGGCCTCAAAGCCCTTAAAGTGAATAAATGTGGTACAGCCCGCCGGTCAGTGATGATCGGCGGGCTGCATTGTGTCTATTGTTTCATTCGCTTTTCGGGCTTGGATCGTACTTTTTTGAAACAGCATTTTTTCCCTTCAGCGAAGAGGACTCCAGCAATAGCTGTTGCAATTACTGCAGCCGCTATTCCGTAGGCCGAACGCCAAGAAATGTTGGAAAATTGTGTTTTGAGGATTTCTATGGCAACTATCAAGAGAAGATATGGAATGCCTGCGAGTACAAGTGTGGAAACCCATCCCCATATAGAAACTTTCTTGTTAAAATCATCCTCTTGACGTTTTTTCTCGTTTCCTTCCATTGTTGAGATACGAGCCTTCAAAGATTCGATTTCATCCGAAGATTTTTTTGAGATTCTTGAACGCCTCTTGGGTTTGCGCATGGGCAGCAGCTTCATCGTTATACTTTTTCAGAGACTTTTCTTGTATATCGTCATATACTTCCAAATAAGTGTTGGAATTAAAGCGAGCATAATCCCCTTTGGTGATATCCATCAGAGAATCGAGCACTACTTTATGAGTACGCAAGAACAAGAACTTCTTTTCATCAATGGCATCTGCATTACGCGCCTCATCCAATGATTGGATATACTTATCAAGCATAACCTTGTCAGGTTTTAAAAAAGCATAGCAATCTGCAAGCAATTTCTTCTTTTGGTATTCCAACAATTGCATCGGACTGTCTAACCAAAGAATAGCCCCAAACAAATCAGCAGAGATACACGCAGTAATATGTCCAGACTGAAGACTCTTGTTGCTTTCGTACTTTTTGCTAACGTTTGCAATGGCGTTATTCGAGGTTAGCATAATATGCTTAGCATTTTGCAATCTGGTTGCAGTTTGTCCTTGACGTTCACGGTAAATCATTATGATAGACTGCACATCAATTCGAATACTGTCTTGCTTTTCCTGCGACAATTCATAGCCGTGATCAAGATATTGAGCTTTGACCATATCAAACAGGCAAATTTCATCCTCTTGAAACTTATCCTGAAAAACATCATAGCCGGTTTCTTTTACAGTTATGCCTAATTCATTTAGTTTTGCTTCGATATTATCACAAAATTCCGAGATTTCAGTTTCGTCCATCTGTGAATCGTGGAAGAAGCGAGCCGCATTATTTGCCTTTCTCAAATCATACAAGGTGTTTGTTGCCCAGCCAGCAGCTCTTGCAATGATACTATCTACTTCCTGAAAATTATGATCCAACACATGAACGCTACACCTTGCTTTCAGCATATCGGCAACAAGCTGTTTATATGATTCGGTTCTGGAGGTGTCATCCATTCCAAGCAAAACAAAAATAATGGGAGAGTCTAAGTAAACATGCAGATCAGAATAGTCTGTTGCAGTTTCACCAGCATGGAAGAGCGCTTGCTTTGTAATATTGCTTGCCGAGAGGGCTGCTACAAAAGAGTACACTTCGGTTTGCAGCTGTCCCTGTTCTTTTATAAAGCTATGCCATGTCCGACATGACAATCTACGTCAGCACCTTCTGGTTGATGTAATGGGACGAACAGGCATTTTTGCCGCCCGATGCATAACGGTTGCAGACACACGCCTTGTATTCCGGCTCTTTCTCGGAAACCTTTTTGCGGTAGTCCCGCATATACCGCATGGACGATCCGCAGTCCATACACCGCAGCAGACCGCCGAACAGGGCAATCGTGCCGCTCTTGCCGCTGCGCCCTCTTGCCGGGTGGTTGTCCATCCGCTGCACGGCGTCCCACGTCTCATGAGAAATCAGCGGCTCGTGGGTGTTTTCCACCTTGATCCATTCGGATTCCGGTTTGCTGACCTGCTTGTGGTTTTTGTAGGACACTGTCCCGGTCTTGTTCTGTACCATGTGACCGATGTAAACCTCATTGCGGAGGATGGCCTTGACGGTCACGTCGTTCCAGAACGGCGTTTCGCCTCGCAGATTTTCCCGTCCCTCTGCCATGTAGTAAAAGCTCCTTGGCGCGGGGACTTTTTCCGCGTTGTGCTGCAAGACAATCTTGCGGAGCGTATCAACACCTTCATTCAACGCGATGAAACGGCAGCCGAGGGACGGGAACACAAAATCTGTGTACTTGCCCGCTTCAATGTAATCTCTACCGAGGCGCGATAGGTCTTTGCAGAGGACAAGGTTGATCTTGTAATCCGTGGCGTCCTGCACCAGCCGGTTCAGTCCCGGACGGTCGAAGGTCGTACCCGAAACGCCGTCATCATAGTAATAATCGTACAGCGTCCAGCCCTGTTCCCGCACATAGCGGGAGAGCATTTCCTTTTGATTTTCTATGGACACGGATTCCCCGGCACGCTCATCGTCCCGGCTCAGCCGTGCGTAAATACCAACGATATAATTTTCCTGCATTTTCTTATGCACCTGACTCCGGAAGAAGTCTTTGCAGCCACATTGCCTCTGGTGAGATGTATTAAATAATATATTCAAAAAAGGCACGCCTCAGGAGTTTTCTGCAGCTCCTTTGTCCGCAAGTTCTTTCAGCCAGGGATTCTGCCGGATCTTCCGGCAAAGGGTCTTTCGGTCGATGTGTAGCATCCGGGCTGTGTGCAGCAGGATAAAGTGATTTTGTTCCAATGCGGACCGGATCAGCTCCGCTTCGATTCGGGCCATGGGGGCAGCGCCGTCCTCTGTCAGCAATCCCTGCTCCCGCAGAAAACGGCGCAGGTTGGCGACCCGCCCTATGGATTGCAGCTCCTCGGGTAGGCTGTCCATCGTGATGACGCCCTTGGCGGAAAACACGCAGGCATGAAGCAGGACATTTTCCAGCTCACGCACATTGCCCGGCCAGTTATAGGCGCACAGCGCCGCCATGGCCTCTGGAGAAACTGCAGTGGAACGGCGGCCGATTCGATCCAGAAAATTCCGGGCCAATAGAGGGACATCCTCCTTTCGATCACGCAGCGGCGGGATGGGGAGACTTACTACCGAGATCCGGTAAAACAGGTCCTCCCGGAATTCTCCGCGCTCCGCCGCCTTCCGCAAATCCACCTTGGAGGCAGAGATCACTCGAAGATCTACCGGGATCTCCGCCGTTGAGCCTACCCTATGCAGGCTGCCGCCGGAAAGCACCCGCAGCAGCTTTGACTGGACCGCCAGGGGCATGCTCTCCACCTCATCCAAAAACAGCGTGCCGCCGGACGCCTTTTCCAGCATTCCGATCTTGCCGCTCCGGTCTGCGCCGGTAAAAGCTCCTTCCTCATAGCCGAACAGTTCGCTCTCCACCAGATCTGCTGCGATGGCACCGCAGTTCAGCGCCACAAAGGGACCTTTTCTCCGGGGAGAGGTGTTGTGGATGGCCTGGGCAAACACATCCTTGCCGGAGCCGCTTTCTCCGTTGAGCACAATGGCAAAGTCAGTCAGCGCCGCCTGCTTGGCAAAACGGATGCTCCGCATGATCTGCGGCGTGCTCCCGATGATGTCGGAAAATTCCATGCTGCATTCCGGACGGGCCATTTCCGGCAAAAGCCGTTCCGGACTTACGTCGGTGCGGCTCACTTTCCGCCCACCCGTCTGCGGCTGCGGCCCGTGCCCCTGGTCCTCATTCAGGCACAGGCGCAGCTGGCGGCCGGCGGATCCCTTGTCGTCCCGGCAGCCGGCCAGCAGCTCACGGGCCCGACGGCTCAATGCCTGGAGCTTATCCTGGGCATCTACATACAAAAGCGGTGCGGACATATTGGCCAGACTTGCCAGGACCGCTCGGAGCATCTCGTCATCGTCACTTGGCAGCTGATGCGCCAGGTTGAATATCTGTGTGCAGATCTCGGCGAACTGCTCCACCATTTCCGCAAGAGAGTGGATGATCTCGAAATTTAGGGTGCTGATGCAGACGGCACCCACCACATTCTGGTCCGTTTCGCGGAAGGGTGCCGCCACGCAGAAGCGGGGGTGGAAAAACCGGGAATAGTGCTCCTGAGCCAGGACGCAGCCAGGCCGGTTTTCCAGAAGCGCCAGGGCCGCCGCGTTGGTTCCCAAAATCATCTCATTGGCAAACGACAGGGCGTGGTCCCGCTCCGGCATCAGGGCTATGTCATTCCCCTGGGCATCAAAAACGCTTACATTGAAGGCATACTTTTTAGCAAGATCCCCCAGCCAGTATCCTGCGGTCTCGTCCGTCAGGAGCTGTGTCTCCCGGTTTTTGATGTTCAGTTTTTTCATTTTGACAAAGGACTGGTAATGAAAAGGGTCCAATCCGTATCCCTGGCTTCGTTTCCAAGATTCCGCAATGCGGAAGGGGACCACGCTGGGGTCCGGCGTCCGGCTTTCGCCGGACATGAACTGCTCCCAGGCGGCTTGCAGCCGCACTTGGTAGCGCTGAAAGGACTGCTTATCCGGGAATCGCTCCAAACCGACCATGATGTCTCCCTTCTTCAGATAAGCCCATAGCGACGGGCCTTGGCCATGTAATTATAAACCGTTGCCGCAGAAACACCCAGGTTCTCCGCAATTTTTTCCACGCTTCCGCCGTGCCGGCAATACTCGCTGACTGCTAGGATCCCTGCCAGCTTCAGTGTGCTCTCATCCTCTATGCCGCCCTCCGAAAACGGAGAATCGGCTTTTTCCGCCGCCAGCAGCTCATTGGGCAGCAGATCCGGTTTCAGTGTCAACTGACCCGGCTCCAAAAAGACCAGTGCATACCGCAGCGTGTTGTGTAGCTCGCGCACATTGCCCGGCCAATCGTAGGCGCACAGACAGCGCAGAAACTCCGGGGACAGCTCCGGACAGGGGATCGCCAGTGCCTTCGTTTCCTTTTCCAGGAAGCTGCGAGCCAGAACGGGAATGTCCTCCCGTCGTGCGGCCAGAGGGGGAATACGAATTTTTACCGGGGAAAGGCGATAGTATAGGTCCTCTCGAAAGGCGTGACGCTCGATCAGAGCCGTGACATCCACCCGCCCGGCAGAAATGATTCGCACATCCACGGGAATATCCTCGGTACCGCCTACCCGGCGGACCCGCTTGCTGGACAGGACCCGCAGCAGCTTGGTCTGCACGTCAAAGGGGACGCTGTCCAATTCATCCAGAAACAAAGTGCCGCCGGACGCCGCCTCAAAATACCCGGTCTTTCCATCCTGGCTGGCCCCGGTAAACGCTCCGCGCTCATAGCCAAACAGGGCACTTTCCACCAGGTTCGGCGCGATGGCGCTGGCATTCAGGGCCACAAACGGCCCGTTCCGCCGGGAGCTGGCATTGTGGATGGATTGGGCGAACATCTCCTTGCCGGAGCCGCTGGCGCCCACCAGCATCACCGGCACATCGTACGGCGCCGCCGTGGCCGCGCTCTCCTTGGCCCGTATCATCCGGGGGGTTACCGTTCGGATATCATCGAATGTCCACTGGGCCTGCTGCTGCGGCGTTCCCGCAGGCGCGGCGCGTGTTTCCTCCAGGAGGAACAGTTTTTCATATTTCTGGTCCGAAAGGGGGATGGCAGTGATCTGGACCTTTTTTCTGTTGTTGCGGTAGTCCACCACGGCTGTCTGCCGTCCCTCGCCCACCACATTTCCGATCATGGCCATGCACCGGTTAAAGATCACGCTGTCCTCGCTGGAGTTTTTCAGGCCAAATACCTCCAGAGCCTGCCGGTTAAAATTCCGTATAACATTTTTCCGGTCGATATAGACCACGCCCTGGGGGACCTGGTCCAGCACCGAGACCACTGCGCTTCTGCGGGTGCGGGTGTCCTGCTCCATCCAATAGACCGTGCTTCCGATGCAGGCCAGGATATGCGCCAGAGAGCTCATGTGCACGGTGACCTGGTAATCGCGGCTGGTCACGCAGCAAATGCCGCACAGATTCCCGTTGGCATCAAATATGGGCTCGGCATACGCATATTGGTCGTGAAGGGCCTGTGCATAGTGTTCCGGCCCGTTCACAAATACACCCTTTCGCGTCAGGTACGCCAGGGAGGCCGCATTGGTCCCGATCCGCTCCTCGGAGATACTCTGCCGGAGGGCTCCGCCGCATTGCAGCTCGATCACGGAAAAAATCACATCCTGTCCGCCTGCGCGGATACGGAACGTCTGGAAACCCTCCGAACTTTTGCTTGCCATCACCGCTGCGACATTCTGTCCGGCCTGTGCCTTTTCCAGGCCTAGAGCCGTGCAGCGTTGCCAGGATTTCAGGATCTCTGCAGGCAGCGCCCCAGTGTCCGGCCCGGTTTCCGGCAGCGTGGCCCAGCAACGCTTCACCTGTTCAAAATAGTGCCGGTCCCTCCGCTTGCTCTCTGTCATAGCGGCGCACCCTCCTCACGAATCCAGGAAATTTTCCCGTTTTTGGTGTTCTCATTATACCCGTGTGTGGTACTTTTTTCAACTGCATTTTCTTTTTCTAAAAATTCCCCACGGAAAAAGCTGCTGTCGTATACGCTTTCCGGCGGTGGGAAGATTTTTGGAATTTTTTATTTCTTTATCCTTGGTAGGCGAATTTGTTCCTGATTTCTTCGATTTTGAAGAATATCGGAGCTTTATTCTCCGTGGAGATAGGATGCTTTCATTGGGGAAAAAGATGCGGGAGGGAAAATTATTTGCTCTGACGCTATAGGCGAAAAAGTTGGCATGTTTTTTGCTTCATATAAAGGCAACGGCATCGCAGAGGCATGTCGGAATCGGAAATGAGGAGGGAACTTCTTTATGGAGAATCGACTATCTCCGCTGGAAAGCGCGCCGCGCCGCTGTTAACTGCCGGCTCCTGCCACCCCTGCTTGCACGATTTTTGAATTTGTTATGAGTATGAGAGGTACACACTATGTCGAAAGAAGAGCGCACTTCCGTTTCCGCCGCACCGCAGTCCACCATGATCAAGTGGCCCTGGTGGAAAAAGTTCCTGATCGGCTCCGGTGAATTCGGCGAGAACATGTCCAACGCCATGTTCACCACCTACATCTCCATCTTTTACACGGACATTGCCGGGATCGCTCCCGCACTGGTCACGCTGATCGTATGGATCACAAAAATCTGGGACGCCATCAATGACATTCTGGTGGGCGTCCTGGCGGACCGGACGCACACAAAGCTGGGCCGGTACCGTCCATGGATTATCCTTTCCGCCATTCCCATGGTGGTCGTCACCTTCCTGTCCTTCCTGACGAATCCTGGCTGGTCCTATGGGCTGCGGGTGGTTTTTGCCATCCTGACCTACTGCGCGTTCACCTGGGTTTACACCATGTTTTACATTCCCTATGTATCCGTTCAGGCGACCCTGACCCACGACCCCAACGAACGGGCGTCCATCGGCAGCGTGCGCGTTGCCCTGGCGGTTCTGGCAAGCTGGATCGTCGGATTCTTTGCTCCCAATCTGATCAAGTCCTTTTCCGGCTCCGTGGGTGTCAGTATGTCCTATGCCATGACGGCCCTGGTGTTCAGCGCCATTGGCGCACCGTTCATTCTACTGTCCGGCATTGTGGCCCGGGAATATATCAAGCCCGCCGGCTATGACTCCGCCGCCAAGAAGCCCAAGCGGGAGAAGATCCAGTGGGGCAAACTGTTTGGCGCCATGAAATCCAACAAGTATCTGACTCTGGTCATCATCGGCGCTCTGGTGGGACAGATCTTTATGGCCGGGCGCAATGCCACCATCGTATACTACTTTACCTATCGGATGGAAAGCCTGGCGCTGCTGCCCCTGTTCATCACGCTGCTGCGCTTCCCTATGATGGCCGGCAACTTCTGCTCCCAGTATTTTGTCCGGTGGACGGGCTCCAAGGGCAAGGTAATCTCCTGGGCCTATATTCTCTGCGCGGTTCTGTGTATGACGGCATCCCTGACAGACGGGATGACCAATCTGACGCTGTTTTTCATCCTGAGCGGCGCTATGCATTTCTTCACCGGTGTGGCCTATGCCCAGAGCAACGTTGTGATCTCCGATACGGTGGACTATACGGAGTACCTGACCGGTCAGCGCGTGGAGGGCTTCACCTCGTCCTTTGTTTCCTTCTTTGGCAAGGTGGGCAATGCCGTGGGCATTTCTCTGACACCTCTGATCTTGGCCCTTACCGGCTATGTGCCCAACGCGACACAGTCTCCCCAGGTCATCACCGGCATTATGAGCTGCATGTACTACATTCCGGCGGCGCTGGCCCTGCTTACCGGCGTGGCCTTCTTCGGCTATAAGCTGGACAACCATCACATGCGGAAGATCGCAGACGAGCTTCAGGCCCGGAGAGCCGCCGCTCTGCAGGAGGCGCGGGATTAAGCTCCGCCACCCACCAATCATCGTTTCAAGAAAGGAATCCATTATGCATCGAATTCTGATATTCAACTTGGGCGGCACCTCCACAAAGCTGGCGGTGTTCGACGAGGAAACGCTTGTGGTCGAGGGTACCATCCGGCACACGGACCGGGAGATCCAGGGCTGCACCGACAACGCGGAGCAAATCGCCTTCCGGCGGGGGGCAATTGAGGCGTGGCTGCTGGAAAATCACATTTCACTGGATGATCTGAGCGCCGTGGTGATTCGTTCCTCCGGCGCAGGCCTGTGTAAAAAGGGCGGGACCTATCTGGTGACCGGAAAGCTGCGGGACGGGATGTACGCCGCCTACCGCAGCAGCTTTCCCAAGGCACCCCATCCGTCCTTCATCGTTCTCCCTTTGGCAGACGAGATCCTGGGCAGCCGACCGATCCCCATTTATATCGTGGACCCCGACGGCGTGGACGAATTCCAGGACGTGGCCTATATCACCGGCCATCCGGACCTTCCCCGCTCCAGCGGGTTCCATGTGCTGAATCACAAGGCCATTGCCCGCAAGGCATCCCGCGACCTGGGCAAGCGGTATGAGGACGCGGACCTGGTGGTTGCCCATATGGGCGGGGGGATCTCCATCGCCGCCCACCGGCACGGCCTGGTGGTGGACAGCACCAGCGGCGGCAGTGCCGGGGAGGGGCCCTTCGGCACCAACCGCACCGGCCCGCTTCCGCTGAACAAGTTGGTGGATCGCTGCTTCAGCGGCGCATATACCAAGAGCGAGATCATGGACCTGATCATGACCCAGGGTGGCTTCCTGGCCCACACCGGCTGCACCGACCTGCGCATCATCGAGCAGAAGGCCGCCGACGGGGATGCTCATTGCGGCCTCATCATCCGGGCCTTCATCTATCAGGTGTGCCGCTATATCGGCGCGCAGTTTACCGTGCTGAACTGCCAGGCAGACGCGATTGTTCTGACCGGCGGCATCGCCTATTCTCAGCGGGTGGTCGGCGGAATCCGGGATTGCGTGGGCAAGCTGGCCCCCGTGCTGGTCTATCCTGGAGAAAAGGAAAACGAGGCCATGGTTGACGGCGTTTTAAGCGTGCTCCGTGGGGAGCGTTCCCCCATTATCTTATAAATAAATGGAACAAATTATTGAAAGTGAGGAAAACAACATGACCGAAACCGAGAAGTATATTGCAGAGCTCGTTGCAAAGGGCAAGGCCGCACAGAAGGCGTTTGAACTGAATTGGACCACGCAGCGCCAGGTGGATGAAGTCGTCCGCGATATCGGCAAAACCGTCTATGACCACCGCAGAGAGCTGTCCCAGATGGCCGTGGATGAGAGCGGCATGGGCAACGTGGAAGGCAAGATGGCAAAATTCGGCGGTATCATTGGTAACTGGAACTTCCTGCGCGGCAAGAAGTCCGTGGGCTATCTGGACATTCCGGAGAATGAGAACTATGAGCCCGGCGTCCGCGTTATTGCCAAGCCTCTGGGTGTGATCGGCTGCATCATGCCCAGCACCAACCCTGTCATCACCGGCGTGGGCAACGCCATGATGGCGCTGAAGTGCCGCAATGCGGTGATCATCGCGCCCCATCCCTCCACGGCGCACTCCTCCATGGGCGCTGTCAACTATATGCGGCAGGCTCTGAAAAAGCTGGGCGCTCCTGAGGATCTGGTGCAGGGCATTGATGCCGAGCACGCCTCCATTGAGGCCACCCAGGCTATGCTGGCCATGTGCGATGTGAATATCGCCACCGGCGGCGCCGGTATGGTGAAGGCCGTCTATTCCTCCGGCCGTCCCGGCATGGGCGTGGGCCCCGGCAACTGCCAGGCCATCATTGACGAGGACTATGACGACATGGCAGGTGCCTGCAGCGCTATCGTACAAAACCGCTCCTTCGACCTGGGCATCCCCTGTATCGGTGAGCAGACGGCCCACGTTCCCGCTGCCCGAGAGGAAGAGTTCAAAAAGGCTATGGTGGCCGCAGGCTCCTATCTGGTGGAGGATGAGGAGACCATCGCCAAATTCCGTGAGCTGTTCTTCCCCGGCGGAAAGCCCTATATGAACCGCAAGTTCGTGGGCCATACCGTGCAGCAAGTGGGCGCCATGATCGGCCTGGAGATCCCCGCCGACCGCATTGGTATCTGCCTGAAGTGCCAGTCCAAGGGCACAGAGGACCTGCTGAACAAGGAGATCCTGTGCTCTATCACCCGCTATCGCACCTATGAGACCTTTGAGGACGGCGTGGATGCCGCCTGCCACAATCTGCTGGACTGGGAGGGCGCCGGACACAGCAGCAGCATCTGGAGCCATAACGAGGAGCACATCTCCTACGCTGCCAACCGGGTTCCCGTGGGCCGTCTGCACGTCAATCAGCCTACCCGCGGCAACAACAACGGCCTGAACATGACCGTCACCGTGGGCTGCGGCTCCTGGGGCAACAACAGCATTTGTGAAAATCTGCAGTACTATCATCTGATGAACAAGACCAAGGTGACCGTGACGCTGCCCAATAAGCGGATGCCCAAGGATACCGACTGGAACGATTTTGATATCTGCCCCGTTCTGGAGGACTGACCTCACCTCACAGCTTCTCCGGATCGGATTAGAATGATTGCCACGGCGGGCCCTGCAGCCGGATGGGGGCAGGGTCTGCCCGGTGGCAGAAAGGAAGAAAACCATGCGCAAGGAAGTATATGTCGATATTTCGGCCCGCCACGTCCATCTCCGCCCCCAGGATGTGGAAACCCTGTTCGGGCCCGGCGCGGAGCTGACGCTTCGTGGTCAGGATAACTTTATGGGAGGGTCCGTCTATACCCAGCGGGTAGAGATCCAGGGCCCCAAGGGCAGCATCCCCAAGGTCACCATTCTGGGGCCGCTGCGCAAGTATATTCAGGTGGAGGTCTCCGCCACGGACGCCCGCAAGCTGGGCATTCCCGCTGTGGTCCGTGAATCCGGCCCCCAAAATCACGAAGGGACGCCCGGCTGCCGGATCGTGGGGCCCTGCGGCAGCATCGAGATCCAGCAGGGCGTGATCGCGGCGCACCGTCATATCCATATGACGCCGCAGGACGCTGCGGACGCAGGCGTTCAGGCGGGGGATATCGTGGCGATCCGCATCAGCGGGACCGGCCGGGAGACCATCTATAAGGATGTGTCCGTGTCGCAGACCAACTCCAGCCACACCGCCGTCCACATCGACACCGATGAGGCCAATGCCGCCGGTATGCCCGGCGCCATGATGGGCGAGCTCATCGTCGACTGAGTCCGAAGCGGCGCTTTCGCTTCACCAAACCATAATAACACAAATAGAAAGGGGTCTTAACCGCATGAAAACAATTCTCGCAGTCAATGAACTTACCCCCCAGAAGAAGAAAGGCATCATGTTTGTGGTGTTCATTCTCGGCCTGGTCCAGAATTTCAGCTCCAACATGTTCAATACCACCGGAACCGCCATTGTGGCGCAGCTGTCCGGCGTCGAATACTACACGCTCCAGTTTACCATCTTCACGCTGGTCAGCGGAATTTTCATTCCCATGTTCGGCAATCTGGGAGATATCCAGGGCCGCCGCCGCTGGCTTGCCATCGGCGCCGCGCTGTTTGTGGTCGGCTCGCTGACCATGTGCGCCGCCCCCACCATGCTGGTGATCCTAATCGGCCGCGTGATCGTCTCCGTTGCTCAGGCCATTATGAGCGGAAACTATCTGACGCTTATCGGCGAGATCAGCAATGAAAAGGAACGCCCCATGTTCATGACCATCAACGGCGCGGGCATTGGCGTTGCCATGATGCTGGCCCCCATTCTGGCCGGCTACTTTGTGGATAAGATCAGCTGGAGAATGGTGTTCCTGTTCCTCACTGTCATCAGCGCCATTGCCATGATCCTGGTGTTTGCCATGATTCCCACCATTAAGACGCCTGCCATGGAGCAGGGCAAAAAGAAGACCCCCGACTGGGGCGGCGGCATTACCATCGCCATCTTCGGTATGGCCTTCCTGCTGGCCTTCACCTGGGGCAATTCCAAGGGTTGGGGCAGCCCCACGCTGATCGCGCTGTACGTCGTGGCCATCATTGCGCTGATCGCTTTCATTTCCTGTGAAAAGAAGGGCAGCAACCCCCTGATGCCCTTCCACCTGTTCAAGTATCGCGGCTTCACCCTGGGCCTGATCGCCATGGTGGCATACGGCCCCGCCTGCTACTCCTTCAGCACCTATACCGCCCAGATCGGCGTCGGCGTTCTGGGGCTGAGCTCCACCCACACAGGTACCTTCCTGGCCGTACACGCCATCGGCTATCTGATCTTCAATTTCGTCTGGGGCAAGCTGATCTCCGCTAAGGGTCCCCGGGCGCTGAAGCCGGTGCAGCTGATTTGCCTACTGGGTCTTGCCATTTCCATGATCATCCTTACCTTTGCGCGTCCCGGCAGCTCCGCTGTGATCCTGTATGCGGCGGAATTCCTGGGCGGCGCCTTCAACTCCGCGCTGATCGTCGGCTTTACCCAGATCCTCCAGAAGGAGATTCCCCGCGAATATATCGGCACCGGCACCTCCCTGTTGCAGTTCATGATGAAGCTGGGCGGCACGCTGGGTATCACCATCGGCGGCATGATGGTCAGCTCCACCTGGAACGCCGGCGTAGGCAGCATCCTCTCCGGCGCCGGCCTGAGCGAGGATGTGACGGCCGCTCTGAGCTCCTCCGGCACACTGCTGAACACCCCCGGCCTGGCCGCTCTGCGAGAAAGCGTCGGCGCTGCTGGCGAGACTGCCTTCGGCTCCACTTTGAACTCCCTGCGGATGCTGCTCAACGCCTCCGTCAGCAAGATATTCTGGATGGCGGGTATTCTTCTGGTGGTCTCCGTGATTCTCATGGCCTTTGTCAAGAGCGCACGGAAGGGCGAGAGCAAGTAACGCTTCCCTATCGCATCGACCTATAATGATTCAAGGAGGGTATTATCCATGAGTATGAGCAAAAATGTGGCACACACTTCCGCCCGCGGCGTAGAGCCCTATGACAAGTGCTTTGGCGTTGGCGTCCACAAAAAGCTGGAATCCGGCGGATTTTCTCCCTATCCACGCATCGAAAGGATCCGGGAGATGTACAAGACATCTCCGCTCTTTCTGGATTCTGGGCGGGCGCTGGCCTTCACCGCCGCCTATAAGGAATACGAGGCTCAGCCCATCGTTATCAAGAAGGCCAGAGCGCTGGAAAGATACATGAAGACCTGCCCGCTGAACTATGTAGAGGGCGAGCTTCTTCTGCTGGACGACGGCTCCAAGAACTTCGCGGCCCCGGTTTATCTGGAAAACGGCACGTGGATCTATGACGAGCTGCGGGACCGTCCGCTGGACAAGCGCAGCTATAATCCCTTTGTCTACGACGACAAAACCAGAGACGAGATCCTCAGCACTGAGGAATACTGGAAGGGAAAGAGCATCAAGGACGCTTTCCTGGCCAGACTGCCCGAGGATACCGCCAAGGGCTGCGCCTCCGCAGGCCGAATGAACATTTTCAACCCCAGCATCATGGTGGATATGGGCGTGGGGCACATCACGCCGAACTATGAATACGGCCTGCAGAAGGGCCTGGGCGGCATCAAGACCCATGTCCGCCAGTGCAGGGAAAAGCTGGGCACCCCCACCGACATTGCCGGCGTCAGAAGCCTGGAGTTCTATGACGCAGAGCTCATTGTGCTGGACGCCATCTCCGCTCTTTTCCGGAGATACGCGGCCTTTGCCAAGGAGCAGGCCGACGTGTATTCCAGCCAGCAGACCAAGGACGAGCTGCTGCACATGAGCAAAATGTGCCGGCACTTGGCTGAGGAGCCTCCCAGAGATTTCTGGGAAGCGGTGGAGTTTACCTATATGATCCACGTGGTGGCGTTCATGGAGTGCAACGGCCAGGCTATCGCCTTGGGCCGCACGGACCAGTATCTGTATCCCTTCTACCAGAAATCCCTGGAAGACGGAACATATACAAAGGATTTCATGCAAGAGCTGCTGGAGTTCTTCTACCTGAAGCTGACAACCCACGAAAAGCTGGCTCCGGACACCGGCAATGACCAGTGGCGCGGCGGCGTCCGGGGCTGGACCAGCTCCGCGCTGATCGTCGGCGGCACGGACAAGGACGGCAACGACGTGACCAACGATCTGACCTTTATGCTGTTGGACGCCATGATCCATACCCGGCTGGTCAATCCGTTTATCACCGTTCGTTGGCACGACGGCACGCCCTATGAGCTGAAGGTCAAGGTGGCCGAAATGGTGCGCCTGGGCATGGGTCATCCCAAAATGATGAACGATCCCGTCTGCGAAAAGGCGCTGATGCGCCACGGTGTCTCCCACGAGGACGCCATGGACTATGTGAACATCGGCTGTGTGGAGCTGGAGGCTCCCGGAAAGACCTTTGGCTGGCACGACAACAGCTACATTACCCTGCCGAAAGTGCTGGAGCTAGCGCTGAACAACGGCCGCTGTTTCGAGTGCAGCGGTGAGCGCTGCCGGAACTACGGCACTTGCTGCCGTGGCGTGGGCAAGTCCATCGGCCTGGAAACCGGATACCTGAAGGACTTCAAGACGTTCGAGGAAGTGCGCAGCGCCTATGAGGCCCAGCTGAAATACTGGGCGGACCGCACCGTGCAGGCGGTGGATCTGTTGCAGGCCTGTCACATTGAGCGGGACGACTATCCGTTTATGTCCACGTTGATCCTGGACTGCACCGACAGTGGCAAGAGCCTGATGCAGGGCGGCGCGCGGTACAACTTTACCGGCATCCAGTGCCTGGGCCCCGCCACCACCGCCGATTCTCTCACCGCCCTGAAGCAGGTGGTGTATGAGGAGAAAAAATGCACCCCGGAGGAATTCTATGATGCCCTGCTGAAAAACTGGGAGGGCCATCAGCGGCTTTATCAGCTGGTCAACAGCGACAAGGTGCACCATTACGGCAACGACGACGACTATGCCGACGCCATGATGAAGTATGTTCTGGATTCCTTCTGCAACCGGCTCCAGTCCTATCCGCCCACCCGCGGCGGCATCGGCGTGATCAAAGACGGCGTTCTTTCCACGATCATCAACCTGCTGTCCGGCCTGGTCTGCGGCGCGTCGCCGGATGGCCGCAAGCACCACGAGGCCATTTCCGAAAACATTGGCGCCGCCCGGACGGCGCACTCCAACCGCGACAGAAACGGTCCCACCGCATATGCCCGCTCCATCGGCAAGCTCAACCACGAGGAGTTCGGCAGCGGCACGCTGATCAACATGCGCTTCGGTTCCGACACCATCTCCGGTGAAAAGGGCCGGGATAACTTCATTGATTTCCTGGACGGCTACTTCAAGCAGGGACCCATGCACATCCAATTCATGGTTGCTGACCGGGATACCCTGATCGATGCACAGAAGCATCCGGAGGAATACCAGGATCTGCTGGTCCGTGTCTCCGGCTTCAGCTCCTATTTCCACACGCTGAGCAAGGGCTTCCAGGATGAGCTAATCAACCGGACGGAGCAATCCTTGGACTGATCACGGCATGCCCTTCGACCTCGGGTTCCCAACGTACCATTCTGTGCCAACGCTCTCCTCTCACATAAATACCGGGAACCCACACCGTTTTCGGTTTTCCCCGGCGGCCTGAGCCGCCGGGGAAAACCTCGTGACCGCAGCTCTGCCTGCACCAGGCAGACCCCATTCAGATTTGAGGTAAGAAAATGGATGATAACAGGATGACCAACTCTGACGAATCCTCCGGCGCGGCGGATCGCCCCTGCGCCTATGTGGTAAACGTGCAGAGATTTACCATACACGACGGCCCCGGGATCCGGACGGAACTGTTCCTGAAGGGCTGTTCGCTGCGCTGCCAGTGGTGCAGCAACCCGGAGACCTATGAACCCTTCCCCCAGGTAGGCGTGTTTCCGAAAAAGTGCATCGGCTGCGGATACTGCCTCAAGGCGTGCGCCGCGCACGGACACAATGCTCTGCTGACCGATGAAAACGGAATCACAGGCATTGACCGGAGCCGATGCGACAACTGTCTTCTGTGCGAAGCGGAGTGCATGTCCGGCGCATTGTCCGTCTGGGGCAAAAAAATGACCGCCGACGATGCCATGGACGTGATCCGCCGGGACCGGGAATTCTATGACCGCTCCGGCGGCGGGGTTACTTTGTCAGGCGGCGAGGCCCTTTTGCAGCCGGAGTTCTGCCGGGAGGTCCTGAAGCGGTGCCGGGAGGAAGGAATCCACACCTGCGTGGAATCCGCGCTGCATGTTTCTCCGGTTGCTATCGACAGGGTGGCCCCCTTCACGCAGCTTTTTATCACTGACATCAAGCAAATGGACACTGACGTTCATAAGCGGTTTACCGGCGTGGGCAACCAGCTGATCCTGAGCAATATCCGGAAGCTGGTGGATATGGACATGCCGCTGATCATCCGGATGCCGATCATTCCCGGCTTCAATGACAACACCGCTTATATTGACGCAACCTCTGATTTTATTTTGAACGCGCTGCACAATAAGCCCCTGCAGATCCAGCTGCTGAAATACCGGCCGCTGGGAGAAGAAAAAGCCGAAACGCTGGGCCTGCCCATGGAGATGAAGGCTCTTCGGATCGAAAACCGCGAGGAGTTTGAGGCTCGGATCCGAGGCTATGTAAGGCGGATGAATGAACGAGGGATCCCGGCTATCCCCGGCTCCAGAGGAAAGCCGGAGACAGACCCCAAGGAGGCCTGAGCATGACCTTTCGTCCTGTGCAGACCGTCGGGGCAATTCCATTCCAAGGAAAAGAGGAACAACTATCATGAATTCTGTACAAACCATGCGCACCACCGCGCCAGTCAAGACGTATATCGGTCCGGACAGCAGCCGAATGGTGGGTGATCTGCTCCGGGAGCAGGGCGTTGACAGCGTCCTGATCGTCACCGACAAGAATATTGAAGCAGCGGGGCTTCTGGCCGGCGTGGAGGACAGTCTGCGCACCGCCGGCTGCTCGTTTATCGTGTACGACGAGACTCCCGCAGATCCGCCCGACACGGCGGTGGAGCGTATGTGCGCCCTGTGCTGGGAAAAACGCTGCCAGGCCGTCATCGCCGTAGGCGGCGGCAGCTGCATCGACTCCGGTAAGTGCGTGGCCTTCATGCAGCGCAACCCCGGCCGTATCCGGGACTACCTCCTGGACCCCACGCTTCCCCGTCGGAAGGGCGTTCCCTTCATCGCCATTCCTACTACCTCCGGGACCGGCAGCGAGGTGACCTTCGGTGTGGTCATTACCGACAGCCAGAGCGGCCGGAAAATCGGCGCCGGCGGGCCGGAATTCTTTGCCTCCGCCGGTATTCTGGATCCCCTGCTTACCGTGGGGCTTCCGCGCTCTGTGACCGCATCCACCGCCATGGATGCCTTTGCCCATGCGGTGGAGTCAATGCTCAGCGGAAAGAGCAACCCTACCTGCCGCCTTTTCGCCGGTGAGGCTGTGCGCCTGATCTCCGGCAATCTGGAGGCAGTGCTGTCCAACGGGCAGGATGTTTCCCGCCGGCAGCACCTGATGTACGCCGCCTATCTCGCTGCCATGTCCGTCAACGACGGCTCCTGCAGCCTGGGGCACTCTATCGCCCATGTTTTGGGTGCCCACTACCACATTCCGCATGGCGCGGCCTGTGCCATCACCGTTCCCATGACCATCGAGTTCTTTGCCTCGATTTTCCCGGAGCGGATCCGTGCGCTGGGCGAGAGCATGGGCATTGCCACAGATGAGGCCGCCGGCCCGCAGGAGAACGGCATCCGCATTGCCGACGCCGTTCGGGCCATGAACCGGCGGACCGGGATCCCGACCCTGTCCCAGCTTGGCGTTCCCCGGGATGACCTGCCGGATATTGCCCGGCAGGCGTGGGAGGAAAACAAGCATACCATGCTCCAGCCTGCCGTCATGTGCCGGACAGTGGAAGCATCTGACCTGCTGGCTTCGCTGGAGAAGGAATGTCTGCTCGGTCAGTCTGCGGAGGTTTCCCGGAGCTGATCGGAACAGCAAAGGGGAAAGGCCGCGTGGCTTTTCCCCCTTTGCCGTTTGCCGTGGATGTGATATAATGGCCGGAACAGGTTAGCCCGCACCCTGCGGCAGAGAGGAGTGACCGTCCGTGAGCATCGTTTCCCTGAAGACGGAGCTGCGGCAGCAGATGAAGCTGACGCCCCAGCTGTTGCAATCTATAGAGCTCCTGCAAATGAATTCCCAGGAGCTGCTGAGTTATCTGGGCCGCATGGCTGAGGAAAATCCCACGCTGGAGCTTCAGGACGCGCCGGACATGGCGGATTCTCTTGTCCGGCTGCGGCAGAGGGCTGCGTGGCTGGATGCCGGAGTCCCGGGCTCTTTCCGCACTCACCGGGAGGACTCTGTGCTGGAGCCGGGAGCTCCGGACCGGAGTCTGAACAGTCTGAGCGCCTTTCTGTGCGACCAGCTGGGCCGCAGACGCCTGTCCGGTCCACTGCTGGCACTGACCAAATATATGGTGCAGCTGCTGGATGAGGACGGTTACCTGGCCCAGGAGGACCTGGACGGTCTGGCCGAACTGAAGATCCCGCAGGCCATGGTGGAGCAGGCGCTGGACATTCTGCAGTCTCTGGAGCCCGCTGGTGTAGGCGCCCGAGGCCTGTCGGAATGTCTGGTGCTTCAGCTGAGCCGCCAGAAAAACGCCGTTCCACATGCCATGGATATCGCTGCCCGCTTTCTGCCGGAGCTGGGGCTCAGGCACTACGGGCCCATCGTCAAGGCGCTGGGCATTTCCATGGCGGAGCTTCGGACAGCAGAAAAGGCCATTGCCGCCCTGGAACCCCGGCCGGGGCGGGCCTTTCAGCCGCAGGAGCCCATTGCTTTGGCACGTCCGGATGTGTTTGTTTTGGAAACGGACGGAGAGCTGCAGGTGGTGCTGAATGAGTTTTATCTGCCCAAGGTTTCCGTCAGTAGCTATTACAGCGACATGTCTAGATCCATCGAGGATCAGGAGGCCCATGCCTATCTGAAGGATAAGCTCCGGCAGGCCGCCTGGCTGCTGGACAGCCTGGAGCGCCGGGGGAATACGCTGCAGCGCTGCGCCCAGGCGATCTTAAACGCCCAGCAGCCATTTTTTCTGGGTCGGACCACGGAACTGGCTCCTATGAAGCTGACCTCTTTGGCAGAGGCGCTGGAGTTGCACCCGTCCACCGTTTCCCGGGCTGTTCGGGACAAATATCTGCAATGCCGCCAGGGAACCTATCCGCTACGGTATTTCCTCAGCCGGCCTGTGGGGCCCCAGGGGATATCCCGCCAGGCAGCAAAGCAGAGACTGCTGATCCATCTCCGGCAGGAGGACCCAGCCCATCCCCTTAGCGACCAGGCGTTGTGTGCGCTGCTGGAGCAGGAGGGCATCCATCTGGCCCGGCGGACGGTGGCCAAATACCGGATGGAGCAGGGCGTCGGATCCTCTGCTGTCCGGCGTGTATAGCCTGCGGGACAAATGTCAAGAAGAAAATTGACAAACACGGTGAAACTGAGAAGCTGATGGATATATCAGGACAGCATATGATTCTTTCGTAATTGCTTAGATGACATTTAATTGTATCGGCATTTCCGATGACGGCAATCCCATTGACGGTTTTGCCAATGCCAGGTTTTCCGCCAACGGTAAAACCAATATCCATACCGGATTCATGGAGATTTTCGGGCAGAAAAGGCTTGAAATCAGACACTAAAGCCAACACTTGTTGGATTCGTGAAGTATCTGCCATCTGCGTATATGGACTGCACCATTCCACGATTTACGGTATCATGCAACCGGTGCACGGTTTCGTGTGGCCTTTTGTGGTTTGGCTACATATCGTCAGATTCTGTGAAATGCAAAGGTTCGTCCTGTGTACAGAATATCGAATTATGCCGCCCAAAACTGCCAGAAACGAAAAAAGCCCTGTGTCGCGTTCAATACGTAGCACAGGGCTATCCTATATTCTGATTGCATCAAAATACACCCGGCGCTCTTTATCTCCTTTACCGTAAACGATGCACTCCCGCTGCTGGAGATTTACATCGGAAATGTTAAGGTTGACCAGCCCCCCTACACGGATTCCGGTGGAATAGAGCATATCGATGATTGCCACATCTTGGATCTGGGTACAGTGATCCCGCATCAGTTCAATGGTTTCATCAGAAATCACTTCTTTGACCACGGTTTTGGTCTTGATTTTATGGATGCGTCGCATTGGGCTTTTCAGTATGTAATCCTCTTCTTCCAACCACGAGAAAAAACTGGAAATATTACGGCGAACATTATCGACAGTCACCTTGCTGCAGTTGTTGATTTGCTGATAATCAACAAGGTAACTGCGCACCTCATCTGTGGTGATTTTCCTCACCGGAGTAGAGATATGCGCCAGCAGGTGTTCAATCGTTCCCCGATAATATTTAATTGTTCGATCTGAGCATCCCTCTATTTTCTTGGCATCCAGGAACAGTTTCAAATAATCGGAGTTCGCTGCCGGTTCCTTTTGCAGAGCTTTGTCCGAAAGCTGCTTCAGCAGCACTTCCAGAAGCTTCTTCAGCTGAGATATGTTCAGATACTCAGCGTTCTCATTCATAAAGTTTACAAGTCTTTCCTCCATGATGGTACACCTCGTTCTTTGTAGTGTACCAACATCCTGCATCCATTATGGTTTATTAAAATTTAGCCGAAATACTCCTGCATCAGACTGTCAAACAAAGTCTGAGCTTCATCCAAAGCCTTCTGCACGACAACTTTTGATTTGTCGACCTGCTCGACAAAGGCTGCGAATTGCTCTTGGAGTTTCAACGGAGGTACCAACACGGGCAATGCATGCAGTTGCTTCATGTTTATACTTGCAATTCCGGTTGTCTGCTTTGCACATCCGAGAAAATATCGTTTAGCCTTCTGATGTTGCAAATACTCCGAAAAGTATACGGGAAGAATTCTCTCTGTCTGTAACCGCACACGGAAAATATGATTCTGGTGAATAGAATTCTTCAGAGGCTTGGAAATTACAGATCCACGCCCCAGTTTATCCGGATCTCCACCTTCAGTCATCAACACATCATAAGGCAGCAGACGATACTGTTCAATTTTCTGCTTTGTTGCCATTATTGTATTTACTGTAGTCCAATCAATATATCCATCTTTTACATATGGAATCAACTTTGTTTTTCATTTCGCCTGTAATCATATCAAAATCCTCCAAGGCTGTTTTCGTATTTTCTTCGCACTGGTGGCAAACTGTATTTTTTCAGTTTGGGTACCGCCGTGTGAAGAAAATCGCGGGTGTTCAGAGGGGTGCAATCCCTTTGGCTCAGGTTTTCCAATAGGGGTGAGCAGCACCCTGCTGGCACACGATTTTGCTCAGCAAAGTCTATTGTGTTAAATCACACCGGCAGGCGCATCCTCACTTGCAGGAACAACCGAGTGCAAGCCGAAAGGCATCTTGTCTATGTCGGGGTGGTGCTTGATGTAGTCAAGCAGATCGAGCCGGAACTCATTTAACCCCAAGTCCATAATAGAGATGCCCGTTGTCATATATCAATGACGCTGCTAATTCTCCGGCATTTTTATACCGCTGATATTGCAAAAAGTGATAAATTCAATCCTTGCATCAAACCAGCAATTCCCATTTCCCGTATCGCTTGCCGCGTTCTCTGCGGATATAGTTTTTATCTTGCAGTGACTTCATAATTCGCTTTACAGTTGCGATTGACCTTCCCGTTGCGTTTACAAGCTCTCGCTGCTTGATGGCCGGGTTTTGTGCGACCAGTTCCAAGACTGCCAGTTCTTCCAGCGAGCAGCCCAAAGTATCAAATTGATACTTTGGAACTTTGGAATTGATACTTTGGGAACGGTCGTCGCCCGTATAATCAATGTGCATATAGCGGTTCTTCAGTTCGTAATCCGTGCCCAAAAGGAGATTGCCGAAAAACATCTCCAAGAACTTTGTGGTGGCGTGAATGCCCTTTTGCAGATTCGTATAGTTCGCTCGGACCAAGGCGTTGCGGAAGTACCACGAGTTTTTTTCAAAGGCGTCGTTGTTCACACGAAAGCCGAAGGTTTTCATATACTTGATCATAAAAACGGCGGTGGCACGGGTGTTTCCCTCGCCGAAGGGATGAATCTGCCAAATGTCCGAAGCGAATTTCGCCAGGTGCTTCACCGCCGCATCTACGGACAGGCCCTCATAGGAGAACTGTTTTTCATTGGCAAAATCGTAATCCAGCGTGTCTTTGATACTGTTCCAGTCCGCATAGATCACGGTGTCGCCGTTCAGCACCCACTCTTTCTTGGTGATGTTGTACTGCAGAATCTGTCCGGCGTGACGGAACACGCCTTCAAACAGTCTGCGGTGGATGGAGAGCCACTCGGCAGGCGAGAATTGGAAGGCTTTTTCGCCCAACAACTTTGCGATTCTGGCAGAGACAATATCTGCTTCTTTGGTTTCGTTCTCTATGATGACGGTCAATGCGCTGGTTGCGGCAGACAGTGTGATTATCCCGTCTCAGCCGAACTTCCTGTCAACCAAAGGTCTTAACCTGCTTCTGCGCTCCATTTCAAAGATCAAGCGGCAGATCAACCCGAGATTAAAGATTGACGGCATTTTGCTGACGATGGTGGATAACCGCACCAACAACGCCAAGACGATTATTTCCTCGCTTCGTTCTACCGTGGGAGAGAACATCCGCGTGTTTCGTTCCGAGATTCCCTTTTCGGTAAGAGCTACGGAGTGCAGTCTTTCCGGAGAAAGCATCTTCTCTCACGACAGGAACGGCAAGGTCGCAGCAGCGTATGAGGCTCTGACGAAGGAGGTGACAGAGCTTGAAGAGCGTGCAAAAAATCGATCTGGGCCTGACCGGGTACGATGAGCTTTTCATGAATGACGCGGAGCGAAAGGAAAACAAGCTCCCGCGCATTTATGATATTCCCCTCTCGGAGATCGACGATTTTCCCGACCACCCCTTCAAGGTGAAGCTGGACGAGGACATGGATCAGCTTGTCCAGAGCATCAAGGAGCGCGGGATCATCACCCCTGTCACACTCCGACCGAAGGAAGATGGGCGGTACGAGATCGTATCGGGGCATCGCAGAAAGAAGGCCTGCGAGCTTGCCGGCTTTGATACCGTGAAAGCCGAGGTGCGGGAGATGACCCGAGACGAGGCCATCATTCTAATGGTGGAATCGAACCTGCAGCGCTCTGTGATACTGCCCAGTGAAAAAGCTTTTTCGTACAAGATGAGGCTGGAAGCTATGCGCCCGAACTATTTGACGGAGTACTTTCCTAAGTACATAGCAAAACACGGGATGCCGAAGATGCGGTTTCATGATCTTCGCCATAGCTGCGCCAGCTTGCTGCTGGCCAACGGCGTGCCGTTAAAGCAAATCCAGGAATGGCTCGGCCACTCGGATTTCAGCACGACCGCTAATATTTATGCCCATCTCGACTACAGATCCAAAATATCCTCGGCGCAGGCCATGGAGCAGGGAATGCTCCTTCCGAGGTCAGATGATTTCGGGAGCCGCTGGGAAAATGTAACCGAGCAGGGCAAAATAACAGAACCGGATTTGAACCCGGGTTTTTGACTAAAAAAACACGCTGTTCTAACGCAAAAACGGCCAATTCTAACGCCGTTCCAACGCGAAAATCGGAAAATTCAAGGAGTGGGACAAAAAAGGAAAGTCCAGCAAACCCTTGAGTTTACTGGACTTTTTTGGCGGAGAGGATGGGATTCGAGCCCATGTGCGATTGCTCGCAAACTGATTTCGAGTGTTGTAAGACTTTGGCAGATTCACCTCTGGATCAGGTCGTTTCAGGCCGCTTTGTGAAAGGCCGGAAACCCAGACGCCGCAAGGGATTGCGGACATTCCGACCCGTTTCGGCCAGAGCTGATTTGAACCAGCCCAGAGTTCAAATAAAACCGCGTTCTTGCGTAAAATGCCTCCGTTCTTGCGCGTTTGCAAGAAGTCAGGCAAGAAAACAGAGACCCCGGCAGCGTCAATGAAGCACCCTTTCGGACCAAAAAATGGAAAGGAGCTTCGTCATGACATACGATGCAAAGGAACTCGAACAATACCCGGAAATCATGAACAAGGAACAACTGCGCAAGGTCTGCCACATCAGCAAGCGTACGGCGCACTATCTGCTGCAGTTCAATCTGATTCCCCATGTTTGCACCGGGAAGAAAACCCGCTGCTACGCCATCAAGAAACGCGACGTCATCGACTTTATGATCAACCGGGAGGTCAACCCCAGCCGGTACATCGTGCCAACCGGCTGGTACAAATACGGAAACGAGGACGTGAAGCCCTACAAGATCCGCATTCAGCCGCCCCTCCCCAACGATCCGCAGAAGACGCGGCGCTACTATGAAAGCAAGCTCGCCTCCTACCCGGACGTGATCGACGTGTCCGCCATCGTGGATTTCACCGGCTACAACCGCCATACGGTCTGCGAGTGGATTCGCTTCGGCAAGCTACGCGCCCTAGCGCTGCAGCACAAGTACATGATCCCGAAGTGCTACCTGATCGACTGGCTCTCCACGGACGAGCACAACGCGACCCTCCGCAAGTCCCGCCGCCACATCGACCGGCTCTGGGAGCTGCAGAAATGGCGTGACGGACAATGAGGGGAAGTATCATCGAGGAGCTGTACTACGGCAACATCGATCCGCAGGATCGCGGCTATCGCCCTAAACTCCCTGCGAAAAAGGCGTCACGACTCTCTGAACGATCTGGAGGAAAAGCTCACCGAGCAGCTCGCCGGCGAAAACAAGTCGCTGTTCCTCCGCTTCTGCAACGCCTACGCCGAGTTCATGGGCGAATCCGAGCTGGACACCTTCATCACCGGCTTCCGTCTCGGCGCACGGTTTATGATGGATACATTTCTGAGCGATGACACCCCGCTTGAAAATTATTAATGGCAAATAGATCAAAACCTCCGGCTAAGCCGGAGGTTTTGACTACCCTTGTAATAAATCTTCAATTTCAGCTCTCTCTATCATTTTTGAGAGATGTTCAATCTCGTCATTGACAACTTTTTGGTGTTGCAAAAACTGAATCCCCGAAAAGAGCGGCAAAAGGCCCTTTAGATAATCGGCCCACTTGGAGTATAGCGGAACTGCACTACCAGACCACGAATATGAAGTTGGGCAGAGAGGTATTCTCCTGAATAGTTCGGGATCAGCATTGACAGTCATCAAGTAGCTGATGTAGTCTTTCTTCCTATCATCACAGAGTTCTGAAAGAACACTAAAGAGACTCTCCATCTTTTCATAGTCGGTATTGTATTTTGAGATATAATGCTTAATCCACGCATCACTTTTGTGCTTTATGTTATCAGGCACAAATATAAATGTTTTCATCACTGGTGGATAGTCAAATAGCGGGAACGAAGTTTGAGAACACCCGTCAACCAGCAAGTCTATTATATCGATGAAATCAGGGCATTCAAATAATGCATGAAGCTTTTCATTATCGTCATGCAACCGATGATGGTTGCCCTTTAGTAAAGTATCAATGTAATCCTTTGCGAACGCTTTTCTGCAGCAACATAATTCTTTTAGAAGCGCTCCATCAGCGTCTGCAAGCCGGTCGTGTACACTCTCAAATAAGTATATTTCTTCCAGCAACTGGAGATCCTTCGCAAACTTTTGGATAACACTCTTTGGTTCACAATGGTGTCTATTGAAGATCAAAGAAAAATAGATATTTACAATAAAAAGTGAGTAATCCTTTTTTGCAAAAATCAATCTTGCTGCATTTATTATAATGTCAGACTCGACTGATTCATACCTTTCCAGGAATTTCAGGGATCTATATCCCGCAGTGTGAATCTCTCGATCATAATCACATTTTAAATACGCATACAGTTCTTCAACTTTTGCAGCATCAATGGCTTCTGAAGGAATTTCACAATAATAGGCAAAGAGCCAGAAATCTACTGTTTCTGAAGGCGCATTATGAATAATTGTTTTTACTTCCTCAGGGGACAGTAAAGTGAACAATGTCGAGATAATATAGTGTACATCAATCCCTTCGATTATTCCTGACTCAATTATCCTTTTTACAACGTTTGAGAAAACTAAACTATCACGTGATAGGTACTTAATGCCCTCCATAAGCCCTTTTCCAATATCATAGAGGCGCTGAGTATCACACGCAATATATTCCCTGTACACTTCAAATAGTTCATTAAACGCATCTAAAGTGTTCTCCGCCTGCGTAAAATAATCAGTAATTACCCGTTTGTGCTCGTTTTCATGTCTGTCAAGACTCTTAAAATTTTCCCATCTTGGCCCAATTAATATGTGGTAGATACTTAGTTTTCGGCTCTTCAGAAAAACTTCAATTTCTGCAGCGGTATATCCCACTACACTTAAGATCGAATTTACATGTTCAGCCAGAATACAATCAGTAACACTTTCGGGAGAAAAAACACTTTGAAACAACTCACAAATATAAGGAGCATCTTCCTTAATTAACCCAAAACTGCTTTCTTCTACAGAGCGAGCATAGTCCTGCAATAATGCTCGGATGGACTCTTTGCTATCTATCGTACCCTGAATCGCCAACAATTGTTCCCATATTAGTTTGCGATACATAACGGCTTGCTCTGTTGTAGGCAGTGAGAAATGATAAATGACAAAACTATCCCCCCGCCTTCCGGCTTCAGCCGGAGAAAAATAGACTTGTAGAAGGTTTTTTGCTGTTTCAAAAAACAGAATACGGATAAATGGATTATTCCAATTATCTGAATAGTTAATAAAGTGCTGAATTAACTGAATTTGTGTGTAGAATCCCTTTTGCAATGAAGATGGTTTTATTCCAAAATAAAGATTTGTGGCATGATAAAACTGAATATAAAGATCCGGTCTCTTCAAATAGTAATCAAAAAACAAGTCAAGTGCAGACTCAATGTTATGAGTATCTGCAAAGCCTCCCAGTATAACGATAAGTTCATCGTCGACACTTTGATAGTTTTTTCCCTCGTTGACATCGATTTCATCAACTGATAATTCAACTTTTTCCGTGTTATTAATCTGCTCTTTGATGAGTAACAACGTTTCAACCTGATCTACCTGATAGAATGCTTTAACCCAATCCCAATACTTGTTGAACGATTCGGATTTCCGCTTTTTCCATACAACTTTTATTTCGTGAATTGTGAAATCATATACATCTTGACTTTGAAACACGCCAAGCAAAGTATTTACAGTCTGAATTGTCCTCTTACGATATGCCTGAAAACATGTGTCAAGCATCTGGGCAAGGCTGATCGTTTTTTTATCAGCAAACACATGCTTCAGAATATAGTTGGCAAAACACTGATCTGAAATAGCAACAGCCTTATCTCTGCATATATCGACCAGTTCCATTTCATGCAGTTTATATGCACAACTCTTAAATACAGATATATCGATATTATATCCAACCAATAAGTTCAATACAGGCTCAATGTGATCGAGGTGAATTGATCCAAGGAAAGCAATTACTCCAGCCGTAATCTGAAGTTGCAGATCGCCGTCTAAATTAGCCTCCTTAAATGCTTTTCCATAATACTCTTCATATAGCCCGGTTACATCACTTATTGACTGTAGTCCATTCGCATCAACCGCTACTTTTCCTGCAATAAGAGCTATCCTTGCATTTCCCTCTGCAATAGTTGCAATTCTATTTAGATAATCTCGGTTAATAATTCCCAAATAGTCCTTTACGAGAGACTTGATCTCATCGTCCGAAAGCGAATCAAGGGTAACCTCGGAATAATGAACGATACCCGCAATATCTGCTTTTACCTTTTGGAGCGCATAGTTACGCACGGTTGCGAGAATCCTAACATTGTATCCGTTATCTTTCTTATTAACATATTCAATTATCAGATCTAATTGAGACAGCTGGTTTGCATCATCAACAATGACAAAGTAGTCCCCCGGACACTCAAAATGCTGTTTTAAGTCGTCGTAAATCGGGAGGCCATGATTGTGTATGACACATATTTTTACAGCAGTATGCTCTTTCTGAAACCTCTCTGCAAACTCTAGCGCCAGCCTCGTTTTTCCTGTCCCCGCAGCACCAGAAAGAATTACTACATTATTTTCATCAAAAGCTTTCTGTAATCTTACAATCTCATTCTCTCTGAATAGAAAGTTAGTATTTAAGGGAGCGGCTAATGCGCTGGCATCGTATTGCCTCACAAAGTCTAAAGGATACTGAATCTGTTCAGTATCAACACTTAGGCCGAGATGTTCTTTTGCCAGGATCGGATACTTGCGACTAATATCTTCGGCAAGTTTATCTATGCCGATCATAGTTAACTGTACACCCTTATCTTGGCAGTAGCGCTTCAGCGATTTATCAGCCCTCGCATCAATGCCAGAAGAAGTATGACAATAGATTATTTCAGTGATGTCGTCGTTATTGATACCGGATAATTGTGAATCAAAGCATTTTTCTAAATCAGAGCGGATCTTCCCAGCTAGGCCAGGCCGTTGTGTTGTATATTCTGCTAAGACATATTTTCCATTTGCCAAACAGAAATACGTATCAGGCGTGCCTTGAGTCGTCTTTTGAGTTCCTGCTTTAGTGCCAAGTGACACAGGGTTGGGATAACCCTCTCTTGAAAGATAGGCATCACAAAGGACCTGGAAACTTCCAGCATCTAATTGTTCAATCTTCTGCTTTATTGATACAATGGTTGCCATATCTTTCTTCCTTTCGTGGCAAATTACTTTTTTAAGTTCTCTGGCACGAGCGCCTATTTGTTAATTGACTCATGGGCTAGGGTGCGGGAGTCGTAGACTGCAAGAACTGTATTTGTGTTCCGTGTGCGGAAGGATTTCTCTTCGATAATGCCGGCGCTCTCACGTATGATCCTCGCAAATAATTATCCTTATAGCCGGTGCCGGATGTCGTTCAGCCATTCGCCCTTGTATTTGAAATAGCGGGGGCCGGCGACGCCGGCACTGCTGCTTTTTCCCAGAAGCAGCGCAGCAAGTCCGGAAAGGGTGAACGGCTTGCCTTTGTATTCAACGGTCTTATCATCCAGAACCTTGAGCTTCAAATCCGGGTCATCGCCCCAAGAGATATATTCTCCGGCATGAATGTTGCACTTTGAGAATGTAAACGGAGAGAGTCGTTCTTTGTGTTCTTCCTCGATCTCCTGGGCGGTTTCCTCCGCCTGCTTCTGAGCCTCGTCCATGGCGATCCGTTTCAGCTTGTCCGCGCAGCCGTGGATCTCTGCGATGGCCTCCAGGATGGAATAGGCATCCTCCGGCGACATGGCGTAGAACTCACGCACGCGCTGCTTTCCGTTGAAGTTCTCGATGGAGCGCAGGTTTGGATTCAGCTTGTCGATGATGCTGTGGATCTTCAGATCAGAAAGCCGGGAATTGACCTCATAGGTCGCATAAACCCGGAATGCAAAGGGAATGCACTCACTCCGATTGAGCTGCTGCAGCCGCTTGTCGATATCGTCCGCATACCCGATTTTCACATATTCCGGGAAGGACGGGTTGGTCAGTATGTAGATCACGCCAGATTTATCCATTGTCTATACCTCCGTTATGCCGCGACCCAGCCGTAGCCCTGAACGGCCATATCAATAAAGTGTGTCAGTAACAGATCAATCTTCACAGCAAACGTTTCCTTGTCATACGAAACCGGTAGATCTGCATCCAGCGACTTTTCAATCGCCGTTTTTACCTTTGCGCGCGGCTGTTCGTCCTTGTACCAATCCACAACCATCAGCTCCGACTTCTCCTCGGAAAGCTTCTTAAAAAGATTCTTCGCGGATAGCTTCACCTTCTGCTCCTCCGCCTTTGTAAGTTTCTTTCCGGCAATCAGCAAATCGAAGATTTCCAGTTCCTCTTCCGACAGCCCCTCGGCCTCCGGCCGCTTGTCCTCCGCTTTCAGATCTTCGATCAATTGGAGCAGCTGCTCGTAGTAGTCTTCATTCTCCGACCCGCCGGCGTTATAGCGATCAATGATATTGCGGAAGCGCTGAGAAAACTTCTGTCTCGTACAATTGCGATTCAGCATTTGCTGCAGTGCCTGCTCGATAAACGCCTTCAGATCGTCGATCTCCACGGCCTTGTACTTGGCGACCTTGATCTCCTTCTTTAGCTCCTCCACATCCACCTTGGAAAGGTCGATGACCTTCCCCTGGTGAATGACAAGCCCGGCGTCGTTATCCTCTGCTTTCTGCGAGGAAACGCTGGTGTCCAGAACTTGTGCCATACGCAGCCGGGCGCGATTGATCTTTTCGTCGTCAATGGTATGGCAGAAAAGCCCGTACAGATATGCCAGCGGCGAAAACTTTTCATTCTGCCAGTTCTTCTCAAAGATCTCCGGACGCGATGCCTCGTAGAGATTCATCAGCGTGTTCAGGATCACCTTGAATTTGTCCTTGTTTTCATCGTTGGAAATGATCGTATTGTAGGCTTCCCGCAGCAGATCCAGCCGATCAAGAGTGGATGCCTCTGCTACGATTGCACCGATATCAATGCCAAGGCTTAGCAGAAAATCATCCGCTTCATCGACAGCACTGTTGAGCAGGACAATCAGTTGGTCAATGTCCTTCGCCGGGAACTCCGTACCGTCATCACCGGCCGCGTACTCCGTCAAGGCTTTCTGCATATACTTGAACACATTGACGTAGTCCACGATGATGCCGCAGGGCTTGCCGGGATACACGCGGTTGGCGCGGGCGATGGCCTGCATGAGCGTGTGCCCCTTCATCGGTTTGTCCAGATAGAGCGTGGACAGGTTCTCCACATCGAAACCGGTCAGCCACATGGCACAGACAAACACGAGCTGCAAGGGATCATCGGGATCTTTGAAGCGGTCCTCAATATCCAGGCCTTCCGGCGTGACAGCGTTCATCTTCTGCCGGTGCATGGAAATGTCGAGCCCCTGCTTCTGGAACTTCTCATTCTCATCGGCTTCCTCAGAGACGATGACCGCCATTTCCACACGGTTCATGTAATTGAGGATGCGCGTCAGCTCATCGCGCTGTTCTTTGGTGGCGGCGCTGTTGCGCTCCTGCATGATCTTCTGCTTCTCAATCGCCCAGTAATGCTGCACCTTGTCGTACATCTTCACCGTCGTATACTTATCGACGGAGACGACCATGCCCTTCCCAAGGAAACCGCGGCGCGGGAAATGATGAGCAATATCCTGGGCGATCTTATCAATGCGATCCTCCCTCTTGATGACCTCCAAAATCCGAGAGGAGGAGTTTTCCAGCAAGCGGGTCTCGTCCTCGTTCAGGTTTTCCTCCTCGATGATGTCCACCACATCGTCGTCCAGAAAGTCATTTTCCAGCCCGACCTCCGGCACACGGCGGGAATAGAACAGCGGCACCGTGGAGCCGTCCTCCACCGACTGGGCGAAGTTATACTCTGACACATAGTTCCCGAACCACTGGTTGGTCAAGCGCTTGCTGCCCGGCAGCGGGGTGCCAGTAAAGGCGATATAATTGGCATTTGGCAAGGCCGTGCGCATGTTCTCCGCCAGATCCTTGTACTGTGTCCGGTGCGCTTCATCCACCAGCACGATGATATCGTCCCGGGTGGAGAGCACAGGGTACTTTTTACCCTTGTCATAGCGGAACTTATGGATCAGGGTGAAAATGAAGGATTTGTTGGTCTGCAGATAGTCCCGCAGCTGCTTACCGTTCTTCGGCTGGCATTCCTCTTTCTGCCCAATCACTTCCGTCTTTACAAAATTCTTGTGGATCTGGTCATCCAGGTCTTCGCGATCGGTGATGATCAGGAATGTGAAATTGCCCGAGATCTTGCGCCGAACCTTGCGGGCGAAGAACACCATGGAAAAGGATTTGCCGGAACCCTGGGTGTGCCAGAACACGCCAAGCTTGCCCTGCAGCTCCGCCCGGTTCTTTACCGATTCCATCAAGTTGTTCACTCCGAAATACTGGTGGTTTTTGGCAATGATCTTGTTCTTCTGATTGCGGAACATGATGAAGTTTTCTATGTAGTCGATCAGCCGGCCTTTTTGCAGCAGGCCGTCGATGAAATACCGGACCGAGCTTTCGCCCACCGTACCGGCTTCCTTCAAAGCCTGACGGTCGGGCCGTTCCTTCTCGGAGTCCACCTTCAGCCACTCGAAGAAATGATTGTAGGTGGCGTTGAAGGCGCCGAGCCGTGTCTCCAGCCCGTTGGACAGCACGCAGATCTGATTGAACGCAAACAGGTTCGGGATATCCCGCAGGTAGTTCTTCAGGTTGTCGTTATAGGCCTCCTCCACCTTGACGATGCTGTTTTTCAGCTCAACAAACACCATGGGCAGGCCGTTGATAAAAATCAGCACGTCCGGGCGACGCCAGTAGACGCGTCCTTGTATCCACATCTGGGAAACGGCGGTGAAGGTGTTATTCTCCGGGCGGTCAAAATCGACCAGCTTCACAAAATCAAAATCCTCTTTGCCGTTGCGGCGGAGGCTGATTTTGATGCCGTTGCGGATCTGGTTGTAGTACTTGTAATTGGTGGCCGTCATATCCGTGGCGCTGAAATCCCGGCAGAGGTCGCGGGCGATCTCCTCCAGCTTTTCGCCGGGTATATCTGGATTGAGGCGCGCCAAGGCCTCCCGCAGAATAAGCGGGAGTACGCATTCTTTCTTGCTGCTTCGTCCAGTCCCATCCGGCAGCAGCTCGCGCTTGTCCGGAGAAGGGTCACAGCGCAGAATACCATATTGGAACGGGTCACCCTCCAACTTTTGCAGGATCGCCTGTTCAATATCGTCTTCGGATATGAAGTTGCGCATTGTAGTCACCACCTATATTATCCGTTCTTTTGAATGTCCTCTTTTAATTTCTTTACGCGCTCTTTGCGCTCCAGATGATCCAATTCCAGGAATGCCAGCAGGCACATTTGGTATATATCATCATACCATTGTTCAATGTCGCCATCTTTCATGTCTGCAACGAAATGAATATAGTTCTTACCACCTTGCTCTGCATTATTATGCCGTACATTTACGCTGTTTAACAGATAAAACAGGTCTGATTCCAGCGAGGTATTGATCTGCTTTAGCTTTGTCCGCTTTGCTTCCAGTTTATCCGCCAGCGCAATCAGGGTAGCTTTCTTCCGCTCCAAATTGCCTTTCATGGAGTGATGATTGTATTCAATTATCCTATAAGACAGAGCAGGATCTACTATCTCCGCGGCAGAAATCGCCGCCTGGTCTTTGGGGACAAAATCAGTAATACCGTTTTGATTATTTGGCATATACCCTATGGTCTCGATAACCGTCAGCACTTGCTGGACATAGAACTGCATTGGGTCACCAATTCCGACTATACCACCGCCATAGATGGCATTTTGATTGTAGATGGCGAGATTATATGAATACTCACAAAAAGACACTAAATACTCTATGTCAAAGGTAGAAGGATTCTTTTCAAAGCTATATCCATAAAAATCATCAAAGTCATCTAAAGATACGCATGTACCGCGAAAGGGAAGCCGAACAAAATATGTCGCACAGTAATCCTTCAACGAAGATCCTGCTCCCACCATATCTTGAAACTTCTGTACACAAAACATTCCATATAGACGGTCATACTCTCTACGAATATCTATGGCCGCAGTTTTCAAAACTTGAGAAAAGGGAATGCGTTTCATAACAGCTTGCCTCTATTTCTAAAATATATTTGCCGGACTAAACTACAGCATTGTGTTTGCGCAACGGTAAAACAGCCTGTCTTTTGCTATTTCTTTTATTGACGTAGGAACTTTCTTACAGTCATCAATAGCTCCGGCAATTATATCCTTGATGCTTATTCTCGCATTTCGGACATCACGAATAGCTTCCTTAGCAGTAACCCTGCGCTTGGAACTTCTTATCAGGGACTCCATAAAGCTCTGGAAAGAATCAATATAACCCTCGCGGATGCCTTTATTTACATCAATAGCAACATAGTTCTGGAAGTTCAGAATATTTCTTTTTCCTGGGTTATTCTGTAAAATGAGTATCTCTGTCTCGCCGGAATAATCCCAGTGGATACGATTTTGCAGTTTTTCTTTGAATTCAGTAAAGGCCTTCATGCTAAAGTACCAGTCCTGTTGCATCATTGCATCAACTTTCCTGTAAGTACGGTCTTCTGCCTTTGTGAAATCATCTGTATACCCAATAGCATATATAGAGCAATATCTCGCCGAATTGTAATGGATGTACTCAAATTCCTTTAGGATCTTTTCTTCCGTTGGACGAGCGAAAAGGAAAACGACAATTTCCATGTTTTCAACTTGTCTTTCAATTCTTTCAATTTCCTCGTATGTACTGGCGGCAAACATATCTATACCTCTATCTTTCCGCTCATCAAGCACAGTAATTCAATGTGTATTAAAGAAATGATGATATCTCCATAAACGATTTTACAGATTTTCTTAGCGTAAGTAGTTCAGACTTCAGTTTTTCAAAAGAAATAGTTAAATTTTCGTCATTTCTTCGTATGAATAATTCGTGTGAAAGCAGATCAAGTGTATACGGGTGAGTATGTCTATTTGTCCTCAATGTCTGTACAAGCGTGGATTCTGTACTTGCATCAATCAGATTGAATCCACCGACTCCCCGATTGCTTTCTATAATGTTCAGATTATATTCGTCTATATGCTCAACAACATTTCTTGCTTTTTTATCTGACAAGAGTGGGAATCTATCTTCCGAAAACTGATAATTGCCACGATTCAGGGTTTTGCGTTCTTTCTCTTTTTCAGAATCCCTATTGTTTACCTGAAAGCGATTCGTAATTTGCCCGATTGAAAACAACAAATGATCCGTATAGTAGTGATAATACTGACAGGGGTTTTCCCATCCGTAACTATCATTAAATGAGTCGATTTTTGCCAATGATGCCAATGCGCTTATAATTTGAAAATTCAAATAGTATGAAGTTTCAGCTTCATAACCTCGATCATCGCTTCCAATATAAACTCCACTAGTCATTAAGGGCATATTGCACCTCCAGCTTTCCGCTCATCAGGCGCGGTAGAAGCAGATCGCGCTGCTGGATGAGGTTCTTGTTTTCCTGTACCATCTGATAAACGCCATCGAAGATTGGCGTAACAATTGTTTCGAAATGATCCAGCACAGTCTTTTCCGGTTGAAGAATCTTTGTTGATTTCAGCTTATCCTCGTCAACACGCTGACGCCCATCGGCTCCATTCATGCTCAAAATGGCTGTCTGCCGGAAATAGTAGCTCCGGGCAATGCAATAAACATAGTGAGGCGTTAATGCCTTAGACCGCATAACGACAAACTCGGTCGAACCTCCGAGCACCTCGTTTTCCGGCATGCCCATAACAAACCCGGTTTTCCCGTTTTCCAGGCAGGGCGTAATTTTGGCCAGCAGAGTGTCGCCGTTTTGTGAGCGCCGACCTGAAATGGAATCCTGCCGCACAAAGCAGCCTGAATCTAATACCATGGAGTTCGTGCTGAGCGCTTCCATGGGGATGATCGTAAACTCCGTTTGATTCCCTGTTTTCAGCGTCGGGTTGAAATCAATGATCTCATCGGCTCGCCTATAAGCCCACCCCTCCGGGATCCCGTTTTCAAACTCTGCAGTTTCGTGTCCGGGGAAGCGGAAACGGACGAACCACTCCTTGTACAGGTTTTCCGCTATTTGCTCCAGAAAATCGATCCGCTTATTGTTGACTTCGATCAGGTTGTCATAGGCGGAGAGGATACCCGCAACCCTGTCTTGATACCATTTCGGCGGCATTTCGATTCTCAATCGAGCAAGTTTCGTTACTGAAAGGCCCGGCTGAGCAGCTTGCCCGGAAAAGCGCCCCAATGATAAGCCGCTCAACTTATAAGTAAGATATTTGGCATTGTTGGCACTATTTGGTTGGGTAACAACCGCGTGTTCTGTCATATATCCTTTTCCAGAAAAGAACTGAACATTGCCACAATATGCCCCTTGCCGTCCAATAACAGCACACTCACCATCGAAATTATAGGTGTCGGTGTACCCACGCAAACCATTTCCACCAATAACGGGATACTTACCGGTCTCGTTTATCAAATCAGCAGAAATCCCTTTGCCACTCGAAAAGCGCTTGCAAAGTAATCCTAATCTGTATTCCGAATACTCTACCATATTCACACACCATTTTCACAAGAAGAATTTGACGATGCCGTAGATTCAAGCTCTCCTATCAATAGCAAGCCATAAATAAGGTTTATCATTTTGACGCAATCTAACTTCGTTTTCTTCCGTGTAGAACGACCGTGTGCAATCCAATGACGATTAAGACCCTTTGGTTCTTTCCCTTTGAAGTCAGAAGGTGCAGAAAAAGAATCCAATGTTTTCTCTAATGTCATAGCCAGCGTTATCGTGGCATATTCATCATGATTGAGAAGCTCGTCATTATCGAGTTTCTGCTTAATTGCGTTTATGCGCGGCCCAAGCCTTGATGTGGGATTCCCGGAAGTATCAGCCAGTAAACCGTCAAAAACAGAAGTGAAACCCGTAACAGCCAGATCACTGTCCCCACTACGAAACGCATTTACGGATTGAGAGTACAGCCGTTTATGCTTCTGCATCACTGCGGAAGAGAGGGTCTTGTCAATAGTCTTATTAACCGCAGAAAACCGATCCCGGATCAGTTGTTCTCGGAGCGTTTTGTTGATGTTTTCTGCACCTACAATTGCATCGACAAACTCATCGGTCATATAGTCCCAAAAGACAAACTGCGCTTCACCCATTTTCCTAATTGCAGATAGTGGGCGGGTTGCCTGCAATAGAGCTTGCCCAATCTCTGCTACTTTTGGCCTATACTGTTCAATAGCCTCAACAATAGGCTTCAGTGCGGATTGAATACTATGCACGGCTTCCATTACAGGACGGGTAAACTCTTGCATTTGAGAAAGCAATGCGCCTAATCCTGAAAAATCGTATCCCTGCCACGATGATGTGAAATCACTCATTTTTAAACAAACCTCTCAGGTTCAACGATATCTGCGTTTCCAGTTTCTTCGCTTCCTCGTTCAGCGACTCATACTCTGCATTCAGGCCGAGCATGGTCTCCTTGAACTCCGCCTCGGTCATGCCGTCGTCCTCGATGACCACTCCGACGTAGCGTCCGGCGTTGAGGGAATAGCCCTGGTCGATAATGCCGTCCTCGCCTTCCAGCTTCGCCGCCTTGCACAGGCCGATCACGTCCCGGTATACGCCGTCCGGGAAGCGCTCGGTCAGCCAGTTGATCTGGGCCTGCCAATAGGCTTTTGTCTTGGTTTCCTTATCCTCAGCAGTTTCCGGCGCGGCGGCCAGCGCCTCTTGATACTCCGCAAGAAGTGCGACAAAGGCAGCAGTATCCCCATGATACAGACGGGTGATGATTCCCAGGTTTTTGATCTGCTCGTCGCTGAACTTCCGGTGGGCTCGATCCACCTGCGTGAAAACGTTGCGGGCGTCGATGAACAAGATCTCGTTCTTTTTGTCCGTCTGGGGCTTGTGCTTGTCAAAGAACCAGAGCGTGGCAGGCAGGGTAACAGAGGAGAACATATTGGAGGGCAACGTCACCATCTGGCTGATGATGCCCTCTTCGATCATCTTTTTGCGGATCTCGTGCTCGCTCTTGCCTGCGTCGGAGGCAGAGTTTGCCATGACCAGCGCCGCCTTGCCGTGCTCATTCAGGGCCGTGGCAAAGTAGCCGATCCACAGGTAGTTGGCGTTGGGAACCGTTTCTTTCTTGTCGGAGGCTTTTTTCGCCGACTTGGTGGAGTTGCGGGGAACGCCGTAGGTATTGAAGCGCGCATCACCGCTGACACGGTCAAAGGAGACCTCGTCCACGTTGAACGGCGGATTTGCCATGACGTAATCGAAGGCGCCGAAAGCGTTGTAGGGATCGGAGTAGAAGGAGTTGGCCTCGGTGATGTCGCCGCGCACGTTGTTGAGCAGCAGGTTCATTTTAGCCAGCTTCACGGTGTCCGGTTCCTTCTCTACACCGTAGCAGCGGAACTTCATCTGCTCCGCCTCGTTTGCATTGTGGGCGTGCATGTACCGCGCAGCCTGGACAAACATGCCGCCGGAACCGCAAGCGGGATCGAGAAATTTTTTATCGCCGGGCTGCGGGTCCAGCACTTTGACCATATACCGCACGACTGTGGCCGGCGTATAGAAGGTCCCGCCGTCCTTACCCTCTGCCAGGGCGAAGTTGCCGAGGAAGTATTCATAGATCTCGCCGAAGATATCAACGGTGCAGTTTTCGGGGATATCCTTGAAAATGCGCACAATGTTGGACAGCAGCTCCGGCTCCTCCTCCGGCACAAGCTGGGCGTAAACCTCCTTGGGGAGAACGCCGTCCATCTTCGGGTTCTCCCGTTCGATGGCTTCCATGGCCTTCTTTACCAGATCAGCCTTCTCCGCTGTGTCCGGCGCGTTGTTAAGATAGTCATAGTAGGCGCACTCTGGGAGGAAGAAGCCGCACTTCTCGACCGCGATCTCTTTACGTGTTTTCTCCATGCGGGTGCCAAGCCGCTTTGTATACTCCGCCTCGATCTCATCCTTGTGCTGCTTGAACAGGATATCAGCATAGCGAAGGAAGATCAGGCCGAGGATCGGCTGACCGTATTTGTTCGCCGCCAAATGCGCACCGGAACGCAGCACGTCCGCTGCATGCCAGAGGTTGTCTTTTAAGGTTTTCAGTTCTCTATCTGTCATATACTTTCACCTGCACTAATTTGGGGGATCAATTTCCAAATGGGAAATCAAGAATTGCTCTGTAAAAACATCACATCATAGATAGGCAAATACGTGACCTTGCCGTTTGTCGTGATCTCGCGGGCGTTGGAGAGAACATAGGCCTTTTTCACGTGATAGTCGTCGTTCTTTACGAAGGTATTCAGCGCGCTGTGGATGGTATAGTCCTTGCCGGATTTGACCTCGATGGGGACAGCGGAGAGGCTGTCATAATCGTCGATCAGATAATCCACTTCGCCCTTACTGCGGTTATCGTAATAGAACAGATTATAGCCGTGGGCAATGAGCTCGCTGGCGACGACGCTCTCATAGACCGAGCCAAGGTTGATGCTCCGTTCATCCTCCAGGATCGCGCGGATATTGCTGCCGTACAGAATGGAGGTCAAAATACCGACGTCGTTCAGATAAAGCTTCAGCAGGTTCTTGCCGGAGGACTCGATCAATGGGAAGGTCGGCGTGGAGATAGCCTGCACGTTCAGCGCAATGCCGGCGCTGATCAAGTATTCAAACTCGTCTTCATAATTGGCGAAGGTGCTGCCTTTTTTGCCCTCAATCCGCTGCGCCACCACGCGCTTTTTCTTGTTCTCCAGGTTGGAGGGGATCTGATCGTAGATCCGACGGATCTTCAGCTTGCGCTCTGCGTCATACTTGGAGGCGTCGGCGGCGTAATAATCGTGGATCTCGCGCTGGATCTCGCGCACGGCCTGAATATTCCTTGTATCCAGGTACGCATTGACCGCCGCCGGCAATCCGCCTACCAAAAGGTAGCGTTTGAAGGAGTCCATCATTTTGCCGTGCATGGCCTCGTCCAGCGACTCCCGCGCCTCGAACTTCTTGCGTAGGGCGGCAATAGCAAACTCGTTCATGCCGTTGGCATAGAGGAATTCCTCGAAGTCCAGCGGGAACATGCGCACCTTCCGAATGCTGCCGATGGGGATGGAGGTCGTCTGCGCCAGCGTTACCCCCAGCAGCGAGCCGCTGGCAATGTACGTAAAACGGTTGTCATCCCGGAGGAATTTCAGCATGGTCAGCAGATGGGGGTAGGCCTGGATCTCGTCGATGAAAATCAGCGTATCCTCAGCCTTGCCCATCAGCTCGCCCTTGATCGCGCTGACGCGAAGGTAGAAATCATCTACCGTCTTCGCATTTTCAAACAGCCTCGCGCCGACGGAGTCCTCCAGCATGTTGATCTCAATGAAATTGGGAAACAGCTTTTTTCCGACGTGGCGGATGATATATGTCTTTCCGACCTGGCGCGCGCCGTCGATCAGCAAAATGCGACCAGAGCCGGACTTCAGGTGCTGCTCGATCAGGTCTGCAATTTTTCGTTTCAGCATGATGACTCACCTCGCGAAAACTTTTCAACTATATTATAGCCATCTCCGCTCAACTTTTCAATAGAGATTTCATATATTTTTCTGCACTTTTCAAAATACAGGCTTGTCAAGCCTGCAAATCCGGCGTTTGCACATTGGTGCTCTCTGACTCGCTGCGGTAGTATGTGGATGAAGAAAGAAATCACCATCGAAGGTACGAGAGGAGGCACAGTATGGAAAACAGATTTGCAGCGGCGCGGAGGCGGTATCTGCGCACACATATGGATGGGATCTACACGGGAATGCTGCTGACGGGGACTCTGGAGCCGCATCTGGAGGAGATCGGCGAGTCGGCGCAGGCCATGTTCGACCGGCTGGTCAAGCAAATGAAGAAGACCGAGGGTGTCACTGAGCGGCTGAAGGCCGAAAATCAAATGGAATGGGTGGGACGGATGAACAGCATCCGCAGCCGTGCGGAGGAAGTTGTCCTTTCTGAGCTGGTTTATTACTGAGGTGTGGTGATGTTCAAGTATAGAAGAAATCGAGTGTTAGCACTCTGCGCCGGCGAGCGACGGCTGCTGACAACGGCCCTGTTGTCCTTTCGGAACAAGCTGGTAGCAAGCGGCAAGCCCCCCCGAGGATATCAATGAGCTGCTGATCCGGCTACTGCGGTAAAAACTGAATACGAGAAATGAGCGTCTGCTTCTGAAAAGAGGCAGGCGCTTATTTTTATGGCATCAATTTTGCAGCCACACCGATGAAATCCGGAATGGACATGGCATCAATTTTGATGCCATAGACGAAAAATGGCTCCATTTCGGAGCCACGAGCAGTCCTGCATAGGAAAATGGCTCCAATTTGGAGCCAAAACAAAAGAATTTTTCAAGGGGGTTAATTTTTTGGCCTTCTCGCTGCCTACCAAGTGAGGGGAACTTTGAAAAAGCTCTGCACAAGCTCGGCTTTTTATAATTTACCAGCTCAAAAGAAAAAATTTTGAAAAGCAGCGGGAAAATCTGAAAAAAATTCGGCAAAGGGAAAGTGAGAGGAGCTTCTAAGCTTCCCCCGTGTACCTCGACAACTGAATAGCCGTTACCGAGACAGATATGACTGTGCGACGACCTCAAAAGAGCGAGCACGGCAACGCCGCGGAGGCCCCGGGGCAGGCACATAAAAACGATATCGGAAGTACGGCGCCAAACCAAAAAACACAATTACCAGCGAAAGAAAGAAGGTGAAACACATGAACAAGCTACAACTGATTGATGCCAATACCCTGTATTACAAACCTCTTGCCCATCCCCAAATGCTCATCGACGGTGTTCTCTCCGATGGGCTCGCCATTTTAGCGGGTGACTCCAAGATCGGCAAGAGCTGGATGGTGCTGTGGTTGTGCCTGCAAATCAGCCGCGGCGAGGCGGTGTGGGGGCTGCCCACCAGAAAAACCGATGTAGTATATCTGGCCTTGGAGGACCGGGAATGGCGCGTTCAGCAGCGTATGCAGGAGCTGACGGATTCTCCGCCGGAGAATTTCCGCTTCGGCTTTTCCTGCGGGCAGCTGGGCGCGGAGCTGGAAGGGCAGATCGAGGAGACTCTGCGGGAATTTCCCTCCACGGGCCTGATATTCGTCGATACCCTCCAAATGGTGCGGGACAATACTTCCGCAAAGGTCAATGCCTACGCCCAGGACTACAAGGATCTGTCCGGCCTGAAAAAGCTCGCCGATGACCACGGCATTTGCATCTTCGTTGTCCATCACACCCGAAAGGAGCGGGACAGCAGCAATATTTTCAATGATATGACCGGCTCCACAGGCATTTTGGGCGTGGCGGATACGGGGATGATTCTCCGCAAGGATGACCGCTTCGGCGATTGCGCCACTCTCTGCATTACAGGCCGGGATGTGGAGGAGAAGAAGCTGAAAATGCAGATGCGGGGCGTCCGATGGGAGATTACCGAGGCGCTCAGCGCCAAGGATTTGCGAAAGGAACGCATCCCGGACTTTGTTTTTCAGGTGGCGGATTTTCTCTTGGCGCACGGGCGGTTTCGGGGCACGGTGTCCCAGCTGCTTGCCGCCGTAGGTAATACGGAGCTGAAGTCCAACCTCGCCAGCAAGCAACTGACCCGTCATTACAGCGATGTGCTGCTGCCTCTGGGAATCACCTACGAATACCGTAAAACGGCGGCTGCCCGGTTGGTGCTTTTGGAGCTGCATGACGGTGCTGACGGTCATGACGGTTCCTCCGGGAGCGAGAGACTTGCGTCACTGCGGAAACAGAATGACGGAACCTTCCGGCTTCCCCAAGCATCGTCACAAGCGTCATCTGCGTCATGGGAGGAGGCGGAGGACGATGAGGAATTGCCGCTTTAAGGGGTGCGGGGCTATACACCGCTTTTTTATCCGTAAGGATAACGAGCATGGGATTTGTGTAGCCATGCGGCACCCAATTCCCCCGTATCTGCCGATACGAAAGGGGCGCGCCCCTGTAACCCCACTGAAAGGATGTGATATCTATGCGGAATCGAACAGAGGAAATCAATGTGCGAGTCTATAAAACCGAGAAGAATACCATTCGCAGAAAGGCAAAGAAATGCGGCATGAATATGTCGGAATATCTCCGAAGCTTGGGAACCGGCGCAGCGGTGAGAGAGGCTCCGCGCCGGGAGCTGATGCTGGCGTATCAGAAGCTGACGACGCTCCACGATACCGTCCGCTACGAGCTTGCCATGAGGGACTTTAACGAGGCCCTGGCCGAGATCGAGAGCCTGCTTCTGCGCGCCTATCACGGGAAGGAGGATGGAGATGGCGGTGACGAAGATCTGGGCGATCCATGACAGCGTCAGCCGTGTGGTGGACTACTGCACCAACCCCAGCAAGACCAAGCTGAGTGACCTGGAGCAGGTGCTGCTGTATGCTGCCGACAAAGAAAAAACCCTGGATGAGG
>OLXK01000398.1_pt1 | contig 43463 bp, 37 predicted proteins | sample 1674321 | NCBI WGS metagenome assembly OLXK01 (sample SAMEA103958162, study PRJEB25191) | human gut metagenome | reverse complement strand
GACCACCGGCGGAGTAGGGAACGATCACGGTGATGTTTTCCTTGGGATAATCCGCGGTCTTGTCACCGTCGGAGCTGCTGCAGCCCACCAGGGCCAGCACCATGAGAGACACCAGGAGCATGGCCACAAAGCTTTTCATGTGATTTTTCATTTTCGTCCTCCTAAATTATATTTATGGGACACCCCGGCGGCGCCGCCGGAATATCGCACATTCAGCAAATGCGAAACGAACATTTTTGATGCGTTCCCCTTGCTTCCTTGTTACATATTGTACAGGAAAAACGCACAACAATCAAGAAAAATGTGCACTATGTTCGCATAAATGGCGTAATAAACAAATTACAGAGATTTAAATGTGCAAAATACACTTAATTTTGTTAAGATGTGTTAAGGGAGCGAAATCATCCGTTAAGGATCCGTTGCTGTTTGTCACGAAATTAACACCTTTCCTTTCCATGGATGCGGCAATCGTGAGGTTCAGGAGAATAAAATTTCATTTTATGGTCTTTTTTCTGACGCCGTGTCGAACGGCTGATCTGAAAAACTCCGCAGCAAAAAAACGTCAAGTCCGGCCCACAGGACCGGACTTGACGTTTGAGCGAGATGCGGTTACGCCTCCTCCAGGGCGGCGCGGATGCCTTCGATCTGGCGGGCCTCCTCCTGGGGGGAGAGAAAGCGGGTAGGCTCCGGCATCATCCGGAACATGGTGCCCCAGTCCGCACCGCCCTGGTACTTGGGCACCAGGTGAACGTGAAGATGGGGACACAGATCGCCCAGGATCAGATAATTGATCTTATCCGGGTGATACAGGCGGGTCAGGGTGTCGGCAGCCTTGCGGACATCCCGGAACAGGGCTGCGTACTCCTCCGGCTCCAGCTCCGTCAGCCGGTGGACGTGGCGGTGATACACCAGCACGCAGCGGCCAGGATAGGTCTGTTCCCGATAAAAATGCAGGGTTGACGCCTCCAGCGGGGCAATCGGCGTCATCAGTTCCAGACGGCGCACATCCTGGGGGTCGCAATACATGCAGTCTGCCATAGCGATCAACTCCTTTGCTGTATGGATGAATGGATGCGCCATCGCCCACCTGAAGGAGGTGGGCGATGGCATTCTGAGTGTGGAGAGAAACGGTAATGAGGAAGCTGATATCTGTGTGTCAGGACGCGGACTCGCTGTCGTTGACAGCGGCGGCAGCCGCCTGCTTCTTGGCCTTCCTGCTGGCGATCACCGTCTTGATGACCGGAGAAAACAGGGAAACGGCGGCCAGGATGATGAACACGCAGCTGATGGGCCGGGTAAAGAAGGTGCCCACGTCGCCGTCGGACAGGATCAGGGCCCGGCGGAAGTTCTTTTCGATCATTCCGCCCAGAATCACGCCCAGGATGATGGGCGGCAGGGCGAAGTCCAGCTTCTGCAGCACATAGCCCACAATACCGGCAATGATCATCATGTACACGTCGTTGATGCTGCGGTTGCAGGCGTAAGTACCCACGAAGCAGAAGGTGAAGATCAGAGGCAGCAGGATCTTCTGGGGGATATCCAGCACCCGGGACCACAGCCGGATACCGGCAAAGCCCAGGATACCCATCAGAAGGTTCGCCACAAACAGGCCCACGAACAGCATATATACACTGTCCTTATGCTCGGTAAACAGCAGCGGGCCGGGGGCCAGGCCCAGCATGGTCAGGGAGCCCAGCATGACCGCCGTACCGGCGTCGCCGGGAATACCCATGGACAGCAGCGGGACGAAGGCGCCGCCGGAGATGGCGTTGTTGCCGCTTTCGGAGGCCGCAATGCCCTCCGGGGAACCGTGGCCGAATTCCTCCTTGTGCTTGGACCATGTCTTGGCCTGGCTGTAGCTGACCCAGGAGGCGATATCGCCGCCGGTGCCGGGCACCGCGCCGATGAAGGTGCCGATGATGGAGGAGCGGATCAGCGTGAGGAAGATCCGCTTCAGATCGGACTTGGAGGGGAAAACGTGCTCGATCTTCATCCTGTTTTTCTCCGCCTTGTAGCCCTTGGCCATCTCCTCCACGGTGTTCAGGCCCTGGGAGAAGGCGAACAGGCCGATCAGCAGAGGGATGAAGCTGATGCCGCCCATCAGGTACACAGATCCGAAGGTAAAGCGGTTCACGCCGCCCATGCCGTCGACGCCGATGGTGGCCAGCAGCAGGCCGATGACGCCGCCGATAACGCCCTTGATGACGGATTTGCCCGTCAGGCCTGCCACAATGCTGATGCCGAACACGGCCAGCGCAAAGTATTCCTGTGCGCTGAACTTCAGGGCTACCTTAGCCAGCAGGGGGGCGAAGATGCACAGGCAGATGGCGCTGAACAGACCGCCGAACAGAGAGGCCAGGGTGGAGATGCCCAGGGCACGGCCGGGCTGACCCAGCTTGTTGGCCATGGGATAGCCATCCAGAGCCGTGGCAGCGGAGGCGGAGGTGCCCGGGGTGTTCAGCAGGATGGCGGAAATGGAGCCGCCGTAAATGCCGCCGCAGAACACGCCCAGCAGCATGTACATGCCGCCCATGCCGGAGAAGCTCAGGGTAAAGGGAAGAAGGATCGAGAGGCCCATGACTGTGGACAGGCCAGGCAGAGCGCCAATGACGATGCCTGCGAAGGTTCCGACGAACACCGCGAACAGGTTTATCGGCAGAAAGACATTCTGGATTGCACCCAATACGTATTCCAAAGCAAGCACCTCCCTTACAGCTTAAACAGGACGCCCTGGGGAAGTCTGACCCGCAGGCCGAACTTGAACAGTGCGTACACAGCGGCCGTAGCGATAACGCCTACCAGGATGGCACGAAGCCACTTTCTCTCACCCAGCACCCACATAACGGAGGGGATGAAGATCACGGACGCCAGGATGAAGCCGCCGAAGCGCAGAATCACGCAGTACACTGCAAAGATCAGCAGCATCCAGTACACGCCCTTCATTTCGGGACTCTTGACGTTGATGGGGGCCTCATTGCTGTTGCGGTAGGCCTTGCCGACAAAGCCCTCAATGACCATGCCGACGGACAGCACCGCCAGCAGCACCGCCAGGCAGCGGGGCCAGATAGCGGAGCCCGGGTCCTGGCCAATGGTATTTGCACCGATGGGGTGCGCGTACTCAGCCGTGGAAACAAAGACGAAAGCGCTGATTGCAAAGAATACCGCCGCAGCTCCGATGTTCCATTTTTTCATAATTCAGATTCTCGCAGCTCGGAGGTGGTGGATAGGGGTCAGTTCAGGGTGATACCGGTGCACAGCTCGGCATACTTGGCGTCGTCGGCCTTCAGCATGTCGTTCAGAGCGGTGCCGGTGAGCTCAACAGGCTCCATGCCCAGGTTGCGGATGGCAGCCTTGTACTCGTCGCTGGCAACAGCCTTGGCAAAGATATCGCTCAGATAGTCGATCTTGGCCTGATCGGTGCCGGCAGGAGCGCAGACAACAACCCAGCCGCGGAAGTTGGTGTCGGTGTTCATGGTCTCGGAAACGGTGGGGATGTCGGGATAGCTTTCCATACGCTGGTCAGCCAGGAAGCCCAGCATCTTCAGGGTACCGGCCTCCACCTGGCTCTTGGCAGGCTGCATCTGGGTAAAGGAGGCGTCCAGATGACCGCCGGCCATAGCGGCCACCACGTCGGCGGAGCCGTCGTAGGAAACATGGTTCAGGGTGATGCCGAAGTCACGCTCGAAAGCGATGGCAGCCAGATGGGTGGCGGTGCCCACGCCGGAGTTGCCCACGGTGACCTCACCGGGATGCTCCTTGCAGTAAGCCACGAACTCCTCCACGGAGTCATACTTGCCGTTGTTGGCGGCAACCAGCAGGCCGTAGGGGTCAGCCATGGTGGCAGCCAGGGGGACGAAGGAATCCAGACCCAGCTGGGTCTTGCCCTCGTACTTCATCATCAGCAGGTCCACAGCGATGGGGCCAAGGGTGTAGCCGTCGTTGTCGGATGCTGCGGTGGCGGACATACCGATCAGGCCGCCGGCGCCGGTCTGGTTCTCAGGCATAAAGCTCACGCCGCTGGGCAGATACTTGCTGGCAGCGTCCAGCAGGGCGCGCACGGACATGTCGGTGGGACCACCGGCGGAGTAGGGAACGATCACGGTGATGTTTTCCTTGGGATAATCCGCCTTTTCACCGTCGCCGTTACCGGAGTTGCTGCAGCCGGCCAGGGCCAGGATGGCCAGGGACGCCAGAAGCATTGCGACAAATCTCTTCATTTGGTTTTTCATTTTCGTCCTCCTAAAATGTAATATGAACATTTCGACAGCGTTCGTTTCTGAAAAACTATCAAAATATCACACAATATTTTTGCGGAACTCCCCTGCCCCGCTTGACTTCGCGTCCATTTCCTAACATCTTCTATATTTAGATTTTATAAAGGATGTCTGGAAATGTCAAGGGAAATGTGATGCAATTACCAAAGACCAGCGCAATGAACAAAAAACTTGTCTAATTTGTTCAATGTGCACTTGCGTATGTTAAAAAATGCGCATTCCGGGCCACAAACATAGTGATAAGGCGAAAATAATGACACATCCTGAGAAAAAATGGTATTTCAGAACATTTTTCTCTCAGGATGTGTTACATATGATCAAACGAAATGAACAATTTCCCCGCGTCCCGTGCCGCCAATGATACGCCGGGCGGTCACGGGCAGGGGGCATGGAGGGTTCATCAGCCGTTTACGGCGTCGGATGCAATGAGGGCCTCGGCCTCTTCTTCCGTAAGGCCCAGCTTCTCCATAAACACCTCTTTGCTGTGCTGGCCCAGCAGCGGGGCCGGTGTGAAGGTGTCGATCTTGTGGTTGGTGAGCTTGATCTGGTTGCCGGTGAGCTTCATACGGCCGGCCTTGGGGTGGTCCACCTCCACGAACATCTCGCGGGCGCCGGCGATATGGGGATCCTTCACCACCCGGTCGATGGTGTTGATGGGCGCGGCAGGAATCCCCTTGTCCAGCATGGCCTGCACCGCGTCGTCGATGGTCCAATCCTTCAGCCAGTCCTCGATAATGGGCTTGAGGTCAGCATGGTGCAGCACGCGGTCGTTGTTGGAAGTGAAGCGGGGATCCGTCTTCAGCTCGGGCTTGCCCATCAGGTCGCACAGCAGACCATACAGCTTGTCGTTGCCTGCGCCGATGACCAGCATGCCGTCCTTGGCCTGGAAGGAGTCATAGGGATACAGGGCCTCATAGCGGTTGCCGATGCGCTGAGGGATCTTGCCAGTGGCCAGATAGATGATGTTGATGATCTCCAGAGAGGAAACCATGGAGTCCACCAAGGCCACGTCCACCTTCTCGCCCTCGCCGGTCTTCAGGCGGTTGATATAGGCCGCCAGGATGCCCACGCAGCAGCTGATGCCGCCCATGACATCGGCAATGGCGGTGCCGGTGCGGGTGGGGGCGCTGTCGGGCCAGCCGGTGGTGCTCATCAGGCCGCTGATGGCCTGGCCAACGATGTCATAGCCTGCCCGCTCATGGTAGGGGCCGTAGTGGCCGAAGCCGGAGACGGAGGCATAGATGATGGCAGGATTGATCTTGCGCAGCTCCTCATAGCCCAGGCCCAGGCGGTCCATAACGCCGGGACGGTAATTCTCCAGAACCACGTCGCTCTGGGCCACCAGCTTGCGGAACACCTCTTTACCGGCCTGGCTCTTGAGGTTCAGGACGATGCCGCGCTTGTTGCGGTTGAGGTTCATATAATAGGCGCTTTCGCCGTTGACAATGGGGAAGTTGCTGCGGGCGTCATCGCCCTTGCCTGGACGCTCGATCTTGATGACCTCGGCGCCCAGATCCGCCAGCATCATGCCGCAGTACGGGGCGGCAAGCACGCGGGACAGATCCAGCACCTTCATGCCGGACAGCAGACCTTTATGCTCCATAGTGTGTACTCCTTTTTTTGCGCAGGTGCGCCAGTCAGATTTGCTTGATTCAGATGCGGGCCACGCCGGACTTGCGGGCAGCCTCGGCCACGGCCTTGGCCACGGCGGGACCCACCCGGGGGTCAAAGGCAGCGGGGATGATATAGTCCTCGGACAGCTCGTCGCCCACCAGGCCCGCCAGGGCCTCGGCGGCGGCCATCTTCATCTCCTCGTTGATGTCGCTGGCGCGGACGTCGAATGCACCCCGGAAGATGCCGGGGAAGGCCAGAACGTTGTTGATCTGGTTGGGATAGTCGCTGCGGCCGGTGGAAACCACCCTGGCCCCGCCCGCCTTGGCGTCGTCGGGGAAGATCTCCGGCGTGGGGTTGGCGCAGGCAAAGATGATGGCGTCCTTGTTCATGGTCCTGACCATTTCGGTGGTAACGGTGCCGGGAGCGGACACGCCGATGAACACGTCTGCGCCCACCAGCATATCGGCCAGGGAACCGTCCTTGCGGCCCAGGTTCGTGACCTGCGCCATCTCCTCCTTGATCCAGTTCAGGCCCTGGCGGCCGGCATAGATGGCGCCCTTGCGGTCGCACATGGTGATATCCTTGAAGCCCGCGGACAGCAGCAGCTTGGTAATGGCAATGGCGGCAGCGCCGGCGCCGGAGGTGACGATCTTCACGTCCTCCTTCTTCTTGCCCACCACCTTCAGGGCGTTGGTCAGGCCTGCCAGGGTGATGACGGCGGTGCCGTGCTGGTCATCGTGGAAAATGGGAATGTCGCACTTTTCCTTCAGCTTGCGCTCGATCTCGAAGCAGCGGGGAGCAGCAATATCCTCCAGATTGATGCCGCCGAAGGAGCCGGAGATGTTGTACACAGTCTCCACAAACTCGTCCACGTTCTTGGTCTTGACGCAGAGAGGGAAGGCATCCACGCCGCCAAAGGACTTGAACAGCACGCACTTACCCTCCATCACGGGCATACCGGCCTCGGGGCCGATGTCGCCCAGGCCCAGAACGGCACTGCCGTCGGTGATGACGGCGCACAGATTGTGGCGGCGGGTCAGCTCATAGCTCTTTTCGATGTCCTTCTGGATCTCCAGGCAGGGCTGGGCCACGCCGGGGGTATAGGCCAGGGACAGGTCGTCCTTGGTCTTGACGGGCACGGTGGCCACCACCTCGATCTTTCCCTTCCACTCGCCGTGGAGTCTCAGGGATTCCTTTGCGTAATCCATAGTGTAATTCCTTTCTTATTGTTCGTCCATGGCATGGGGCAGAGTGGACCCGCCGTAGGGCATTACCAGCACGGAGGCGTCGGGGCCCAGCTTTTGGAAGGCGTAGTCCAGAGCGCTCTGCACATCGGAATAGGGGGTGAGGAAAATGGACCGGACGAAATCGGGCTCCATTTCGCTGACCAGGCAGATCTCCGCATTCTGCAGGACCATGGCAATGGCGGCGGCCTTGTGGCCGCCCAGCTGAAAGTCCCGGCCGATGCGCTCCACCATGCTCTCGGGAGAGGGCATGGTGGTCATCCACTCCTGGAAGGTCGTGCCGCCCAGACCCTCCCGGCAGGAGCCCACCAGGATCACCACGCCGCCCTTGGCGACGGCATGCTTGGCGTTGTCCAGGGCCTTCTGGGTCTGGTAAAGGTTCAGGTCCTTGGGCGCGCCGCCCTGGGACACGATGACGATATCCGCACGGTGGTCGATGTCCTTGCGGTAGAGCCTGTCCAGATAGCGGCAGCCCTCCCGGTGGGCCAGGGTCACATCACCGGCCACGGCGCAGACGATCTGCTTGTGCTCATCCAGCACCACGTTGAGGATATAATCCACCCCGCACATGGCGGCGGCCTCCTCAATGTCCCGGCGCAGGGGGTTGCCCTCCAGATTTCCGGCGCAGGCGCTCTCCCGGACCATCATGGAGTGATTGGACTGGATCGCGCTGGGAGTGGAGACGCCGGGCATAATGGCCTTGGCGCCGCCGGAATATCCGGCAAAGTAGTGATATTCGATGTTGCCCAGGCAAATGCGCCGGTCCGCCTCGGCCACCACCCGGGTGATGTCCACCGGCGTACCGGCAGAGGTGACGCCCAGATGCACCACATCCGCGGGGTCGCTGTCCACGCAGCGGATCTGTGCCCAGGCCTGTTCACCGGCCAGATGGCGCATTTCCTCCGGGGTCTGGGCGCGGTGGCTGCCCAGTGCGAAAACCAGGGTGATATCCTCCGGCCTGGCCCCGCCGGCATACAGCTCGTCCAGCAGGGCAGGCATGACGGTATAGGTGGGCATGGGCCGGGTGATATCGCTGGTAATAATGGCGATCTTCTCGCCGGGGTGGATGACCTCCCGCAGCAGAGGAGCGCCAATGGGGGAGGAGAGGGCCCTGCGGACCTCTCGCTCCCCGGTAAGCGCATGGGGGACTGGGTTGGGAGTCAGAACACCCTGAAGATTCCGTTCAGGGACGGTAAAGCGCTGTACGCCGTTACCGAAACCAACTTCAAGTTCCATCCAGAGCCTCTCCTGTTGTTCAGCCCCAGATCTCTTCGTCCGTGGGCATGGTGGAGCCGGGACGAACCTTGGCCACACGGCTGACGTTGAACAGGTGGCGCCAGCTCAGGTTCTCGCTGATGGAGTTGTTGCCCCAGCTGCCGCAGCCCAGAGTGGTGGTGGCGGACAGGCTGTTGAAGAAGCTGCCGCCGTTGTTGGTGGAGCAGATCTGGTTGATCAGGAACCGGGATACCGGCAGGGTCTCGGCAGCGTAATCAATGTGGGCGTCGTTATAGGAGTGGATGCAGACGCTGTGGCCCTTGCCCTCCACGTTCAGGTTGGCGTTGGCGATGGCCACGGCCTCCTCCCAGGTGTTGTAGCGGTAGGCAGCGATGCAGGGGCACATCTTCTCCTTGGAGAAGGGCTCACCGGCGCCGGCCTTCTCCACCTTCACCAGCAGGACCACGGTGTCGGCGGGAACGGTCAGACCGGCCATCTTGGCGATGTGCTGCGCGCTCTGGCCCACGGCGTCCTTGTTCATCTTGCCGCCGGGGAAGATCACGTTGCGGACGGCGTCGATCTCCTCGGGCTTCTCCACATAGTAAGCGCCGTTCTTCTGGAAGGTCTTGACCATGTCGTCATACATGGCGGCGGGGGTGATGGCGGTCTGCTCGCCGGAGCAGATGATGCCGTTATCGAACTTGCGTCCGGCAACGATCATGGGAACGACCTTCTCCAGGTCCACGTCGTCGTCGATGATGCACTGGACGTTGCCGCCGCCCACGCCGTAGGCGGGCTTGCCGGAGGCATACGCGGCCTTGACCATGCCGGCGCCGCCGGTGGAGATGCACACGTCGCACTGCTTCATGATCTCGCCGGAGATCTCGATGGTGGGCTCGGCCACGCACTGCAGCAGATCAGCGGGAGCACCCAGCTTCACGATGGCCTCCTGCATCAGCTCGCAGGCCCGGGTGGAGCACTTCTTGGACCGGGGGTGAGGCCCAACGATGATGGCATTGCGGCCCTTCAGGGCGAACATGGCGTTGCACATGGGGGTGACGATGGGGTTGGTGGTGGGGGTGATGGCGCCCACAACGCCCATGGGCTTGGCCACCTCGGTCAGGCCCAGCTCAGGCAGCTGGCGGATGATACCAACGCTCTTGCCGCCCTTCATGTCGCTCCAGATCACGCGGGCCTTGCCCTTGTTCTTGTTGACCTTGTCCTCATAAACGCCCATGCCGGTCTCGTCCACGGCCATGCGGGCCAGAGGCTCGGCGTTGTCAAAGATGGCCTTGGCCATGGCCTTGCACAGGGCATCCACCTGCTCCTGGGTGTAGTTCTCGATAACGGCCTGGGCAACGCGTGCCTTCTCAACCAGTTCGCTTACATACTTGGCAGCTTCCATTGTAATGTACCTCCATAAAATTTTTATATAAGTGCAATGATAAACGGGTATCGCCTATTTTGCCGGGAAAAACCGGGTCCTTTACAGGCCCAGGCGCTCGATGCGCAGCTCCTCCTCGCGGGTGAAGTTGCTCTTGGGCGTGTAGCCGGGCAGAGGCATCAGCTTCTCATGGATGGCGTCGATGAACCAGTGCTCATTGGGGAAGAACTGCTCCTCCATTTCGGGGCAGGGAGTGATCCAGTTGCGGGCGCCCAGCACCACGGCGGGAGCGTCCAGATCGTCGAAGGCCAGCTCGTTGATATGGGTGGCCATGTCGTTGATGATGCTGCCGCGGACGCAGGCGTCGGAGGCCAGGATGATCCTGCCGGTCTTTTTCACGGAGGCCAGGACCTTCTCATAGTTGAAGGGCACCACGCTGCGGGCGTCGATGACCTCAGCCTCCAGGCCGAACTGCTCTTTCAGAATGTCGGCAGCCTTCAGGGCCTTGTACAGGGTGGGGCCGATGGTCAGGATGGTGATATCCTTGCCCTGGCGCTTGATGTCGGGCTCGCCGAAGGGGATCTCATAGGACTCGGTGGGCACGCCCTCCAGGTGGAACTCCTCGCCCTTGTCGTACATGGGCTGGCTCTCCATGAAGATCACGGGGTCGGTGCCGTTCAGGGCGGTGGTCATCATGCCCTTGGCGTCATAGGGGGTGATGGGGTACACAACCTTCAGGCCGGGCACATGGGCGGGCAGAGCGGTCCAGTCCTGAGAATGCTGAGCGCCGTACTTGCGGCCCACGGAAACCCGCAGGACCATAGGCAGCTTCAGCTGGCCGGCGGACATAGCCTGCCACTTGGCCATCTGGTTGAAGATCTCGTCGCCGGCGCGGCCCATGAAGTCGCAGTACATCAGCTCGGTGACGCTGCGGCCGCCGCACATGCCGTAACCAACGGCGCTGGCCACGATGCAGGACTCGGAGATGGGGGAGTTGAACAGACGGTTGAAGGGGATGGAATCGCTGAGGCCCTGATACACGCCGAAGGCGCCGCCCCATTCGCGGACATCCTCACCGTAGGAGACCAGGGTGGGATCCTCGTAATACTTGTCGATAATGGCCTCGAAGATGGCGTCGCGGATGGTGTACTGCTTCAGCTTGGACACGGGCTTGCCGTCCACAACGGCGGCGCGCTCCTTCTTGGCGATCTTCTGGACCCGGGGGTTCTCGGACTTGGGCGTCAGCACGAAGGGAGTGCCCTGGGCCATGCTGATCTGGTGACCGTTGTTGAAGGTGAAGCGGGAGATGGCATCGGGATCCTTGATAAAGTCCAGACGGGGGGAGATCTCCAGATCCTTGGACAGCTTCATGACCTCGGTGATGCGGGTCTTGATGTCCTCGTTGATCTTGTCGATGTCGGCATCGGTGGCCACACCGGCCTCAATGAGCTGCTTGCGGAACAGCAGGATGCAGTCGTTCTGCTCCCAGGACTCGATCTCCTCCTTGGAGCGATAGGCGTTCTGGTCGGAGGTGGAGTGGCCGCCCAGACGATAGGTCAGCACGTCCAGCAGCACGGGGCCCTTGTTCTCCTTAATAAGCTGCAGCTTGCGGCGATAGGCGTCGATAACGGCCAGGGGGTTCACGCCGTCCACGCGCTCGGCATTCATCTGGTTCTCGGTGATGCCGGCGCCCACCCGGGCCAGCTGGCCATAGGCCATGGTCTCGCCGTTGGTGCGGCCGCCCATGCCGTAGCCGTTGTCCATGAAGTTGAAGATCACAGGCAGGCCGCCCTTGTACTCGTCGGGCCACAGGGTCTTCAGCTGATCCATGGCGGAGAAGTTCAGCGCCTCCCACACGGGGCCGCAGCCCAGGGAGCCGTCGCCGCCGTTGGCGATGACCACGCCGGGCGCCTTCATATTCTTCTTATACAGAGCAGCGCCGGCGGCGATGCAGGGGGAGCCGCCCACGATGGCGTTGTTGGGATAAATGCCGAAGGGCAGGAAGAACAGGTGCATGGAGTTGCCCAGGCCCCGGGCAAAGCCGTTCTCGCGGCCGAACAGCTCGCAGGTCAGGCCGTACAGGAAGAAGACGATGGCCTGCTCCTTGACGCTCTTTTCAGGCAGGTGCTTCTTCACCACCTCATAGGGCTTGCCGTCGAAGGTGGTCTCCATGATGTGGAGCAGCTCCTCGTCGGACATCTTGGTGATGGCGGACAGGCCCTTGGCCAGCACCTCGCCGTGGCTGCGGTGGGTGCCGAAGATAAAGTCATTGCTGTCCAGCAGATAGCTCTGGCCCACGGCCGCGGACTCCTCGCCGGTGTACAGATGGGCGGGGCCGGTGTAGGTATACTCCACGCCGTTGTAGGCCTTGGTCAGGCGGACGGACTTCAGCATGGACTCAAACTCGCGGATATACTCCATATCGCGATAGATACGCAGCATATCTTCCTTGGTGAAGCTGTCACCCTTCAGCTCGTCGGCCACGGTCTTCTGATACTTGCAGACGTCGATATCCTGGAAGTGGATCTCGCCGGGGGCACGCAGCTGTTTGGGATCATAGAATTGTGCTTTGGACATGGTGCAACACTCCTATATTTCTAAATAAAAGTATATCGGTTGGAACGGGTGAAATCAGAGCTTCACGGCGAAGGCCGCCTCGCGGATGATCTCGCTGACGGAGGGGTGGGGATACACGATCTCCCGGATGGCGTCCACGGTCATCTCCTTCTCAATCATCACGGCACAGGCCAGGATGAACTCGGAGGAATAATTGCTCATGACGTGCGCGCCCACCAAGGTGCGGTATTTCTTGTCGAACACGAACTTGGCGATGCCCACAGGGCCCTCGTTCTCGGCCACATAGCGGCCGGCATAGGCCATGGGCAGCTTCACGGTAACGGCGTCGATGCCGGCGGCCTTGGCTTGCTCCTCGGTCATGCCCACGCAGGCCACCTCGGGGTTGGTGTACAGCACGCTGGGGATGGCCTTGTAGCGCATCCGGTCCTTCTTGCCCAGGATGGTGTTCACAGCCACCTCACCCATGCGGTAGGCGGAATGGGCCAGCATGGAGGTGCCGTTGCAGTCACCCACGGCGTAGACGTTGACGGCGTTGGTGCGGCAGCACTCGTCCACCTTGATGGCGCCGCGCTCCACCACCAGGTTCAGGTTCTCCACGCCGCAGGTGTCCGCCACGGGCTTGCGGCCGATGGCCAGCAGCACCTTGTCGCACAGGACCTTCTCCTCCCTGCCGTCCTTCTCGTACACGACGCCGTCGGCGTCGATGCGGACCACCTTGGACTTCAGGCAGAACTTCATGCCGTCCTTCTCATAGCCCTTCTGCAGCAGGGCGGAGATCTCGTCGTCGATGGGCCCGGCGATCTTGGGCATCATCTCGATGACGGTGGTCTCGCAGCCCACCACGCCGTAGTAGGCGGCCAGCTCCAGGCCAATAACGCCGCCGCCGATGACGGCCAGGCGCCGGGGCAGCTCCTTCAGTGCCAGAGCCTCGCGGTTGGTCATCACGAAGCCGGAGGCCAGGCCCTCCTTCACCCCGGGGATGGGGGGAACGAAGGCCCGGGAGCCGGTGGCAATGATCAGGTTCTTGCCGGTGTAGACCTTACCGTCGGCCTCCACCTGGATGCCCTCGTCGCCGCGGCCGCGGATCATGCCGGAGGCATTGACCACCTCCACGTGGCTGGCCTTCATGGCCGCGCCCACGCCGGAGACCAGGGTGTGGATGACCTTTTCCTTGCGGGCTACCACGGCAGGCTGGTCCACATGGGACCCCTGGCACACCACGCCGAACTTGCGGCCGTACTCGGTGGTATAGTGATAGATCTTTGCGGAATTCAGCAGGACCTTGCTGGGGATGCAGCCCTCGTTGAGGCAGGTGCCGCCCAGGGCGCGCTGCTCGATCAGCAGGGTCTTCAGACCGGCCTGACCGGCGCGCTCTGCGGCCACATAGCCGCCGGGGCCGCCGCCCAGGACAATAACGTCATAGCTCATGGTGATATTTCCTCCAAATCAAATCTGGCAGCGTGTGCCGCGTCCTTATTTCGCCAGCAGCAGGTCGAAGTTGGCAATGTTGTTGGCCAGGGCCTGCAGGAAGCGGGAAGCGGGAGCGCCGTCCAAAGCGCGGTGGTCATAGGTCAGGGACAGGTTCATGGTGGGATAGAACTCAGGCTGACCATTCTTCATCCGGATACGGGTCTCGATGTTGCACACGCCCAGGATACCCGTCTGAGGAGGATTGATGATGGGGGTGAAGGTGGTCACGCCGAAGGCGCCCAGGTTGGACACGGTGAAGGAAGCGCCGGTGAGCTTATCGGGAGAGATGGAGCCGCTGCGGCACTCGGCGGCCAGCTCCTTCATCTTCAGGCTGATCTCGGCCAGGCTCATCTCGTCAGCGTGCATGATGGTGGGCACCAGCAGGCCCCGGTCGGTATCCACGGCCACGCCGATATTGGCGTGCTTGAACAGCTTCATCTCATTGTCGCTGTAGTGGGCGTTCAGGGCGGGGAAATCCAGGATGGTCCGGGACACGGCGAAGATCACCATGTCGTTGAGGCTGATGCCGGGCAGACCGGCCTTTTCGCCCTGGGCCTTGATGCGGGCCCGCAGCTTCTGCATGGCGGTGACGTCCGCGAAGCTGTTGTGGGTCAGCTGGGCCATGTTGGACAGGGAGTCGTGCATGTTCCGGGCGATGAGCTTGCGCAGGTGGGTGTTCTTGACGGTCTCAAACTCCGCCTCGGCGGCAGGAGCTGCGGCAGCGGCAGGAGCTGCGGCAGTCTCCGCTGCGGGAGCGGCAGCCTTGGTGCCCAGATCGGCGGTGGTAACGGCGCCGCTGAGACCGGTACCGGCCTCGCTGCCGGTGGCATAGGGACGGGCGGCGTCGGTGATGAAGGGCCCGGTCAGCGCCATAGCGGCGATGTCCCGCTCGATGATGCGGCCATTGGGGCCGGTGCCCTTGGCGTAACGGATGTCGATGCCCTTTTCCTCGGCCATTCTGCGGGCCCGGGGAGAAATGCGGATGGCTTCGCCATGGTTGACCATGGTGGGAGCTGCGGCAGCCGCGGCAGGGGCGGCCGCAGGAGCGGCAGCAGCCGCAGGGGCAGCCTCAGCAGCGGGAGCGGCCTTGCCGCCCAGGGAGAAGGGCTCGCCGGGCTTGCCCACCACGCAGACGATCTCCTTGACGGCGATCTCGTCGCCCTCCTCGCCGATGCACTTGAGGACGGTGCCGTCCTGCTCGCTCTCCACGTCGAAGGTGGCCTTGCCGGTCTCGATGGCAAACAGATAATCGCCGGTCTTGACGGTGTCGCCTTCCTTGACATACCACTTGCTCAGGATGGCGCTGTCCTCGGACAGGCCCTTCTGGGGCATGCGGACGAACAGCACGTTGCCGGAGGGCGCAGTCTCGGCGGCAGGAGCCGCAGGGGCAGCAGCAGGAGCGGGAGCTGCCGCAGGGGCGGCAGCGGCGGGGGCATCGTCCGTCTGGAAGCTCTCGCCGGGCTGACCCACCACGCACACCAGCGCCTTCACGGGGACCTCGTCCCCCTCCTCACCGATGCACTTGAGGACGGTGCCGTCCTCCTCGCTCTCCACGTCAAAGGTGGCCTTGCCGGTCTCGATGGCGAACACAAAGTCGCCCTTTTTCACGGTATCGCCTTCCTTGACATACCATTTGCTCAGGATGGCGCTGTCCTCGGACAGGCCCTTCTGAGGCATACGAATCAATGAAGCCATAGTAGCGCGTTCCTCCTTTTACGCCTTGAAATCGTCCTCGATCTCCTGATAGGCGGCGGTGAAGTTGTTGAAGAAGCCCACGAACGGGGGATAGGAGAACAGGTCCTCCCAGGTCAGCAGACCCTCCTCGGGATCGGAGTAAGCCTGGTTGAACACCTTGCTCTGCTTCAGGACCTCCATGTACTTCTCCTCGGTGGGCTGGTCAATGATGGAAGCCAGCGGGGTGGGGTTGGCGTCGAATTCCTCCACCTTACCGGTGACGGTGGTGATCAGGAACGGCGCGCCGTCCACAGGAGCCATGGAGTTCTGGATGTGCCAGGGGCCGCGGACAGCGGCGGACATAATGGACAGGTTCTTATAGCCGCGCTGGGCCAGCATGCGATAGGACTTGCGCATAACGGCCTCGGAGCCGTGGCGGGCGATGACCTTGGCGTCTGCCACGCCCTTGGACTCCAGCTCGGCGGCGATCTTGTCGTCCAGCTGGCCGGCCATCAGCACCAGATACTCCTGGTCGCGGCCCTTGCTCAGCAGCTCGGCGAAGGCCATGTGCTGGGTGATGGAGAAGTTCAGGGTCATGCACAGGCGATAGCCCTCCTCCAGCAGCACCTTCACGGCGGGCAGGGATGCCTCAACGGCAGGCAGCTTGTACACCACGTTGGGCTTGTCCATGTTCAGCTCCTTGGCCATGGCCCGGTTCCAGAAGTGGACCTGGTCGATCATGGCCTGGGTGTTGCGGATCTCGCGGGGGTCGACCTGCAGGCACACAAAGCCGTACTGGCCGTTGGTGGCCTCATAAATGGGAGCCAGGGCCCGGGCGCTGATGGCGCAGACCTTGGTGAACATCTGGGATGCCATGTCGGCGGTGGAGGCGCCGGGATTCTCGCGCTTGATCTGCTCCACCAGGGAGGCGTACTTCTCGGGGAAGTCCTTCTTATAGCCCTGGATCTTGCAGGGGTTGCTGGTGCACCAGCGGGCGCCGCGGCGCAGGGAGTGATCCAGGCCGGAAGCGTAGTCATGGCCCCAGACGGTGTTCAGCTTGCCCTGGCGGTACAGGTCGCCCATCTTGCGCATGGAGCTGTTGGCGATGGATTCGATCTCCTGGCGGGCAGCCTTGACGGCCTCGCCGCAGCCAAAGCCCTCGGCAAAGGCCAGCAGGTCCTCGGAGGCGGCCACGCGGGTGTCGTCGTCCACCAGCTTTGTCAGGGTCCAATCGGCCAGGGCAGAGCGCAGATCAATGGCGATCTCCACGGCGGTCTGCACATAGGCGTCCTTATTCTGAAGATCATCGGCAACCAGGGCCTTCAGTTCTTCCTTCAGAGAGAAGATGCTGTCATGGAAGCTGCTGACAGAGTCAGGGAACAGGATCGGACGGCGCTTCAGGGTTGCATACTCACTCATGATGAATTCTCCTTTTCAAATATGGTTCTATATTGAATAAAGGTATGACTGGTTCGATCCGGCCGGGCCGGAGCACAGGCGCGTTCATTTTGTTAAGAAATAAACATTTTCACATCGTTATAAAACATTTTCAAACGCCTTGGAACACTCTTTTATCATAATTTGATTTTAGCAATGAAGTGTCTCAGAGTCAACATGGAGTATTCGCTAAAAAAATGAAAATGCTTTTGTTAAATGTGCATAATAAATTTGTAAATAACATGTTCGGACATTTTTCAGACGCAAAATAACATGAAATTTGCTTCATTCGAACAAAGCGGCGTATCCTGGCAGAACTCGCCGGAACGGAACCGCCGGGCAGATTTGGGAGCCGACCCCTGGATGCCCGGTATTTTGCCGAAAAAAGTATGCAATTTTCATATAGGCGAACAATCAAACGGTTTCTTACCTTTTTTTCTTGACAAAATAACGTCAATGGAATAAAATAACAAGTGAACATTTTGCCCTGTTTCTCGGGTCTTGTCCGAACGGGCATCTGTTGGGATAGAAAGAATGTCCGCGAGGTCCGGCGCAGCAGCCGTTTCTCCGGAGGCAGGAGAGCAACAATCATGAAAAACGAACGACGAAGCCAGATCAAGGCTTATATTTCCGAACACAAGAGCGCCCGCATTGAGGATCTGGCCAAGCAGAATCCCGATGTGTCCCTGATGACTCTGCGCCGCGACCTGGCTGCGCTGGAGGAGGAGGGCTTCCTGGTCCGCGTCCGCGGCGGCGCCTACATCAACAGCACCCCCCCTGCCACCCAGGCAGAGGACCTTTACAGCCGACGCGAGATCTCCAACGTAGAGGCCAAGACCATCATCTGCGAGAAGGCGCTGCCCTTTCTGGAGGAAAAGCGCTCCATCTTTTTCGATGCGGGCACCACGCTGATGACCCTGGTGCGCAGGATCCCCGATCAGGATCTGGTGGTGTTCACCTCCGCCCCCAACATCGCCATGGAGATCGTCATGCGCACCACCATGCCCCAGGTGTCTCTGCTGGGCGGCAGCCTGTCCCGCAATACCATCTCCTGTTCCGGGCATCTGACCCTGGAATACCTGCGCTCCATCAATATCGACGTGGCGTTCATGGCCACCTCCGGCTATTCGGTTGAAAATGGCTTTTCGTCCGGCAACCCCTATGAGGCCAGCATCAAAACCGAGATCGTCCGCAAGGCGCACAAGGTCATCATGCTGATGAGCAGCGACAAGGTGGGCCGCAATCTGCCCTATACCTTCGCCCGCATGGAGGATATCGACGTGCTGATCTGCGAACAGGAACCGGAGCCCGACGTGATGGCCGCCGCCCGCCAGGGTGGTGTCACCGTGCTGTAAGCGCACATATGCAATCAAATCAAGCAGCCGCCCCTGTGCCGGGGCGGCTGCTTTTCTGTGCCTTTATCACAAAAACAGATCAAATATTCTGGTATATATAACAGTATTTTGAGCTATTTATTGTTTCTTCTTGCAAAGAAGATGCGATGATGTTATTTTTGTGTTAGAAAAGGCGGCCAGACCCCGCCACCGGCATTTTTTATGGAAAAGGAGAGCACACATCATGAAAACCTATGAAAGCCCACTGCAGGAGGCGGCGGAGCGCTTCCCCCAGACGCTGCTTTGGAACGACTCCTGCGGCGTGGCGGATCTGAATCTGGCCCTGCGTCACGGCGCCACCGGCGCCACCTCCAACCCCGTCATCGTGGGCAACGTTCTGCGCAAGGAGATGGCCGATTGGAAGGATCGGCTCAATGCCCTGATCCATGTGGAAATGCCCGACGCCACGGATGAGGAGATCTGCTGGGCCCTGTCCAAGGAGGCCGCCCTGAAGGGCTCCAACATGCTGCTGCCCATGTTCCGGGAGAGCAGCGGCGTCAAGGGCTGGCAGGCCATGCAGGTAAACCCCCGCTTCTACCGCAGCACGGAAAAGACCGTGGCCCACGCCGCCGAGCTGTCCGCGCTGAATGAGAACATTCTCATCAAGATGCCCGTGTCCACCGCCGACATTCCCGCTCTGGAGGAGTGCGCCTATCGGGGCATCTCCGTCAACGGTACCGTCTGCTTCGGCATCCCCCAGGCCGTGGCCGTGGCCGAGGCCGTGGAGCGCGGCCTGAAGCGCCGGGAGGCCGAGGGCAAGCCCATTGACAACGTGCATTGCAGCTGCACCATCATGACCGGCCGCCTGGACGACTATATGAAGGCCCTGGTGGCTGAGCGGGAGGTGCCCATCACCCAGGAATATCTGGATTGCTGCGGCGAGGCCCTGTTCAAGAAGGTCTACAAGCTGTACAAGCAGCGGGGCTATCGCCTGAAGCTGCTGGTGGCCAACAACAACAGCCACTTCCTGTGGAGCCGTTTCCTGGGCGGCGATATTCTGATGACCATCAATCCCCTGTGGTGGCGGCGGATGAACGGCGCCAGGCTGCCCATCCACGAAACCATCAACGAAGAGGTCCCCCAGTACATCGTGGACGAGCTGCTGGACAAGCTGCCGGAGTATCGGGCCGTTTACTTTGAGGACGGCCTGCAGGTCTCCGAGTTCAACCAGTACGGCGCCTTCAAGCGCACCATGAATGAGTTCTTCACCGGCTATGCCTCCTTCCTGGAGTATCTGCGCGGCTTTATGCTGCCCTGAGCACGCCGGCCATCCGAATAAGCAAAAAGCGCCGCGAAGCAAATGCTTCGCGGCGCTTCAGCCTGTCAAAAAAAGAGCCAAGTCTTTCCCGGGTGCTGCACGCCGGGAGTGAGTATCAGACCTGGGTGATATCGGACGTTCTTCCCACACCTGCCGCGTCGGCAGCCCGAGCTTTGGCCTGGGCGATGATAGCCGGAAGCTGGTCCTTGGGAATCACCATGATCCGGCCGTTGGCGTCGTAGCGGGGATACATGCCGTTGAAATAGACGACGCCGGTTTCCGCGTCCACGAAAACGAGTACTGGAAGCGGATAATTTTGCGGGATATATCCTGAGCCTATATACATCTTAATTACAGAATCTATTTGAATCAGCTGCATTGTATTTCCCCCTTAAAGCCGTTTCAGGCTGTCTTTGCGGCGCTGCTTTTCCCGCTCCTCGGCAAGCTGGCGAGGGCTGATAACAGCGTATCCGATGGTAATATAATCACCGTCATATATATAGCGGGTAATGGGACGGTATTCGCTTCCGAAGCGCTTTGCGATTGCAGCGGCCAGTGTTAGCGCCATTTCCCTGCTGACACTATAGCCATGAGATTCAAAATTGTATTCAAATCGTCCTCCGCATAGGGACTGAAAAGCAATATGTCCACCATACGAACCGCTTGCTGATCTTTCCTTGCTGCTGGAGGGATAAACGCCGGCCCCGTCAAAGTCGGGGGCTACCCGCTCAATGGTGGCGATGACATCATCCACGAGTTCCCGCTGTGCGGCGTTTTTGGGATGCTTGCTTTCCTCATCCCGTTTTGCTCTTACGGACTTAATCACCACAAAGAGCACTACCCAAAAAAGAATACCCGGCAGGGCCTGTATGTATTCATTCACAAAACATCCCCCTTTTCTCTCGTAATCGCGTGAAATAGGCTGTTCGCAGTATATCATATCAATTTGATATATGTCAATATCCGTATATATGAATTATAGCAGATATCAGAATCCGTACATAGTTTTTATACTGTTTGGTACGAAAGGGGTGTCTGCCAATGATAAGCTACGAACCGCTGTTCCGGACCATGAAGGAAAAGGGCGTGACCTCGTACCGGCTGGGGAAGCTGGGCTTCCCGCTGTCCAACTTCTATGCCATGAAGCACGGCGACAACGTATCGACCCACACCATCAACCAGCTCTGCCGCCTGCTGCAATGCCGCGTGGAGGACGTGATGGAGTATATAGACGAGGAATAAGCGAAAAAACCCGGGACGGCCAGGCCGTTCCGGGTTTTTCGTTGGGGAAATGCATTTACAGGACGATCACGGGGGCGGAGACGGTGAGGCGGCCGTTTTGCACCGTGACGGCCTCGCCGGTCAGGGCGTTTTCATAGCTGCCGTCGGCCAGGGGGACGGACACGGTACCCGGACGGCCCGCCAGGGGGAACACGCCCACGGCCAGGTGCTGCCCATCCTGATAGAAGGCTACGGCTATGCCCTGGGCGTCGTCGGCGTCCACATGGAACACCGCGTCCGTGGGCAGGCGCTTTTTGATGTCGTACAGCCGCCGCAGCAGGGGCGACAGGTCCTCCCCGGCGGTCCAGTCGATGGGCTCCCGCTCAAACAGCGAGGGCGTGTGAGCGGCGGAGACCTCCTGCCCGGCGTAGAGCAGTGTGGTGCCCTTCTGGAAGTAGCACAGGGCCGTCCAGGCCAACAGGCTGTCCCGGTTGGGGAAGCGGTCCGCCGCACGGCGCTGGTCATGGTTTTCCAGGCAGCTGAGCTTGTTGTACCAGGTGGGGAAGCTGAGCTCCTGGAAATTCAGGGCGGAGAAATACCGGCTCAGGGGCAGGGCACCGCCGGTGGCTCCCTCATACAGGGGCCAGATATCGTAGGGGTACAGCACGTCGAAGGCATCGTACAGCTCGTTATCCGTGGCGGCATAGAACCCCTGGCGGCGGAAGGCCAGAATGTGGTCCAGATGAACGCTCTCGCCCAGCCAGATAGCCCCGGGACGTACCCGCTCCACCGCCTGGCGGGCCTTCTTCCAGAAGGCCACGGGGACAGTGCTGGCTACGTCGCAGCGGAACCCGTCCACATACTGGGCCCAGTAGCACAGGGACTCGATCTGATAGTCCCACAGTCCGGGGACATCATAGTCCAGGTCCACCACGTCGGTCCAGTCGCCCACCTTGTTGCCGCGCTTGCCGTCGGGCCTGCGGTAGAAATACTCCGGGTGCCGGTGGACCAGGGTGGAGTCCGGGGACGTATGATTGTATACCACATCGATGATGCACTTCATGCCGTTGTCGTGAATGGCGTCCACCAGGTGCAGGAAATCCTCCAGGGTGCCGTATTCCGGGTTCACGGTGCGATAGTCCCGGTTGGCGTAGGGGCAGCCCATGGAGCCCTTGCGGTTCTCCTGGCCAATGGGGTGGATGGGCATCAGCCACAGAATGTCCGTGCCCAGGGCGCGGATCCGGGGCAGGTCCGGCTCCACGGCCCGGAAGGTGCCCTGGGGGGTGTGGCTGCGGACGTAGAGCTCATAGATGACGCTGCGCCGCAGATCGGGGTTGGTTTGGATGGACATGTCAAAGACCTCCCATACAAAATTATTTCAGCGTGCTGCTGTTGTTCAGCACGGAGGTGCTGTAAAGAAACCATACGTCCTGGCGGTCAAAGGTCAGGAAATTTCCCAGTTGGGACGGGGAGAGATAGCGGATATCCACCAGGGTTACCCGGCTGTAGCCCTCCAGCAGCAGAGGGGCCAGGCTGGACCCGAAGGAATCCCGGAAGATCACCAGCTCCCGATCCGTCCGGGCGTTGGGGTTGTCCACCGTCAGCAGGGACACGGACCCGGACAGGAACAGCTCATAGGGGTCGCTGCCTGCGGCCTTATCCAGGTCGTATACAGGGCCGGTTTTGCCGGTCTCGTAATTGGTGACCCGGCAGGCGTCGATGGTGTCGTTGGTGAGATAGCTCAGGCTCTCGCCTGCCAGAGGCAGGGCCGCATAGCCGGAATACACCCCGTAGAAGGGGCGCTCCAGCGTTACCTCCCGATAGGAGGCGCCGGCGTCCGTCCCCATGGCGGCGGCGATACGCCGGGCCACCGGCTCCAGCCGCTCCTGCCGCCAGTGGGCGTCGGTGCGGTAGTAGTCGTCGATGGTCAGCAGGTCAAACAGGTCGATATACGTCATATACGGCGTGCTCTCCCGCAGCTGTGACACCAGGGCGTCATAGTCCATGGAGGGCCGTCCCGAGGACGGGGCCATGAAATATCCCTTGTCCGGGATCACCGACAGATAGACGCTGACATCAGTGCCGGAGAGATATGTGTCGTACACATACCGGAACCGGTCCGCCGCCCGTTTCACGGAGGTGGTATTCAGGGGGAAATCCAGCTTGGCGGCGTAGCTCTGAGACAGGTACACGCCGTTTACGTCCCGATGCCCCATCACGTCATAGGACACCAGAGAGCGCAGGGTCCGCAGCTGCTCCCGCAGAGGGAACTGGTCGGCGGCGAAATCGTCCAGAGCGTCGGAGAACTTGCCGGACAGAAAGCCCGCCGCGGTGAACGCCGGCCGCTGGGCCAGGGGGCGGCGCTCCGCCTGGGACACGGCATCCGGCGTCCGCAGAACGGACCACAGGCCAAAGCCCGCCAGAAATGAGGCCAGCAGGCACACGGTGATGATTTGCTTGATCTTCATGTGCACCTCCTCAGAACCGGAAATACAGGAAGGGGTTGGCAGAGCCGCTGACCAGGAACGCCGTGCACACGGCCAGCAGGGCCAGCAGCGCTATGGGCTCCAGAGCGTCCAGCACACGGCCTGCCCGTCCGGCGGCCATGCGGCGGCACAGGACGGCAGGCAGCGGCGTGGACCCCACGGCAGCTGCCAGCAGCACCGGGGCGTAGCTGTGCAGGTAGTACAGGGTGCCGCCGTCCCACACGGGCAGGTGCCCCAGGCCCAGCATGGCCCCGGCGGCGCCTATGGCAGCGGACAGGGAGGATGCGTCGAACAGCACAAAGCTGAACAACGCCGCCGTCAGCACATAAACGTGCCGCAGCACCGGCAGCCGCCGGAGCACCCGGCCCAGAAACAGCTTTTCCAGCAGCAGAAATACGGCGAAATACAGACCCCACAGCACGAAGGTCCAGGCGGCTCCGTGCCACAGACCCGTCAGGCCCCATACCACCAGCAGGTTCAGCACCCAGCGTCCCAGCCGCACCCAGCTGCCGCCCAGGGGGATATACACATAGTCCCGGAACCAGGAGCCCAGGCTGATGTGCCAGCGTCGCCAGAACTCCGTGAGACTCCCGGAGATAAAGGGATAGTTGAAGTTCTCGGCGAAGCGGAAGCCCATGATCCGGCCCAGGCCGATGGCCATGTCGCTGTAGCCGGAGAAGTCGAAGTAAACGTGCATCATGTACGCTGCGGCGTACATCCACGTCAGCAGCACGGTTTTCTGCCCGCTCTGCTGATACACCGTCACCAGCTCGTACAGGACGTTGGCCAGCAGCACCTTTTTGCCCAGACCCAGCACGAACCGCCGGGCGCCCAGGGCTGCATCCTGCACCGTGTGGGTGCGGCTTTGCAGCTGGGGAGCCACATCGGTATAGCGGACGATGGGCCCGGCCACCAGCTGGGGGAACATGGCGATATACGCCGCCAGGTCGATGAGGCTCCGCTGGGCCGGGGCGTCGCCCCGGTACACGTCGATGACATAGCTGAGGATCTGAAAGGTATAGAAGCTGATGCCGATGGGCAGGGTGATCCGCAGCAGGGGCACCGACAGGCCGGTGACGGCGTTGAAGCCGGAGATCAGAAAGTCGGCGTATTTGCAGTAGCCCAGAAGCCCCAGGCTCAGCACGGCGGACAGGGTCAGCAGCAGCCGCCTGCGGGCGGGATACCGCTCCATAAGCCTGGCGGCGGCATAGCCCTGTAAAATGGCAGCGGCCATGAACAGCACGAACCGGGGCTCGCCCCAGGCATAGAATACCAGGCTGCACAGCAGCAGAGCGGCATTTTTCAGCCGCCTTGGGGCCAGAAAATAAAGCCCCAGGGCGCAGGGAAGAAAATAGAAGAGAAACGGCAGACTGGAAAACAGCATGACCGCGGTGGGTTACTGGATGGGCTCGTCGCAGGCGGTCTGGACGCCGGTGTAGGTGGCGGTCATGGTGTTGACAAAGTCGTCCACCAGGTCGTCGGCGCCGAACAGGGCCACCACATACTCGCCATAGGTGAGGACCACCAGCTTGTCAGGGAAGCCGCACATCCACTGGGTGTTCTGGACATTCTGGCGCAGAGCGTCGGTCACGACAGAGACGTCGGCGCTGTTTTTCACATGGAACACGCCGCAGGTAAAGCTGTTGGCGTTCATCATGTGGGTCAGCGACGCGGCGTCGTCAATAAGATCGGCCTTGTCGGCGGGAAAGTGCAGCATATAGTCCAGATTGTCGGCATCGTCCACCGGGAAAGTGCCGGGGGCATCGTCCACGGGCTTATCCAGGCTGCCGCCCACCACGGGGAACTTCTCGCTTTCGGGATAGGCGTTCCACACGGCGGTCAGCAGGTCCACGGCGCTGACGGGGGAGCCGCCGTTGACGTCGCCGCCCTTTTGGGAGGAGCAGGCCGCCAGGGACAGGACCATCACCAGGACCAGCAGCATAGTGAGAAACTTTTTCATGGGTAAATACTCCTTTGATGTCGTTTTCAAAAGCCATCCGTGCATTTTTGGAGGGCTATTGGCAATGCATCATATCATATTCCCGGAAAAAGGTCAAGCCGGACAAGGGGGAATTTGCCCCTCCCGGAGATTTTCCGCCCCGAAGCCGGACTGCCCGAGAGATACATCCGCCTGCCGAGTGTGGACAGCGATGGATAAATATTTCACATTCCCGCAAAAAAGTGGAGAAAAACCCTTGCAATTGCCGGGAAAATGTGGTACAGTCCACTTCGACAATTGAATAGGGACAGCCGCGCTTGTCCGCGCCGCTGTCCGACACCATTATTTCTGGCTTGCCGCCAAGGTCGCGGCAAGGAAAAAGGAGAAAGCTATGAAGAAGAAACTATTGGCTCTTTTCCTGGCGCTGGTAATGGTCGGCGCCGTACTCCCGGGATGCGGAGACGGCAGCAAGGACCCCGGCGGACAAGGAAATAACGGCGAGACGGGCGAACCGGTCAAGGGTGGCGAGATCACCGTTGGCATCGCCCAGGACCTGGACGACAGTCTTGACCCCCACCAGACGGTGGCCGCAGGAACCAGAGAGGTCTTGTTCAACATCTTCGAGGGCTTGGTAAAGCCCAATTCTGACGGCGAAATGATCCCCGCTGTGGCGGAGAAATATGAGCTGTCCGAGGATGGGACCACGTACACCTTCACCCTTCGTGACGGTGTGAAGTTCCACAACGGCCAGACAGTGACCGCAGAGGATGTTGTATACTCTATCAATCGCTGCGCCGCTGTGCCGGAGGGTCAGGAAAAGCCTCTGGTAGCGGCGTTTTCTGCTGTCCGGAGCGTGGAGGCCCTGGACGAAAAGACCGTCACCGTTACCATCGCGCAGCGCGACCTGGAGTTCATCAGCTATATGACGGTGGCCATCATTCCCGCCGGCTATGCCGACCAGGCCACCGCCCCTGTGGGCACCGGCCCGTTCAGGTTCGTGTCCCGCACCCCCCAGGAGAACTTCATCATGGAGCGCTTTGAGGATTACTGGGGCACCCCCGCGTGGCTGGACAAGGTCACCTATAAGATCTGCGAGAACGCCGACGCCCTGGTGATGAACCTCAACGGCTCGTCCATCGACCTGTGCGCCCACCTGACCTCTGCCCAGGCGGCCCAGCTCAACAGCAATTTCAAGGTGCTGGAGGGCACCATGAACCTGGTGCAGGCCATCTATCTGAACAACCAGGCCAAGCCCTTTGACAACCAGCTGGTGCGCCAGGCCCTATGCTATGCCATCGACCGGCAGGGCATCATGGATATGGTGGCCGACGGCCACGGCACTGCCGTGGGCAGCAGCATCTATCCCGCGTTTACCAAGTATTTCCTGCCGGAGCTGGTGGATAAGTATCCCCACAGCGTGGAAAAGGCCAAGGAGCTCCTGGCCCAGGCCGGTTATCCCAACGGGTTCGACATGACCATCTCCGTGCCCAATAACTATCAGCCCCACATGGACACCGCCGAGGTGGTGGCCGAGCAGCTGCGGGAGGCGGGCATCCGGGTGACCATTCAGCCTGTGGAGTGGAGCACCTGGCTGGATACCATTTATAATGGCCGCCAGTTCCAGGCCACTGTGGTGGGCGTGGACGCAGCCAACATGACCGCTCGGGCCATGCTGGAGCGCTTCACCTCCGACTATGCCAAGAACTTCATCAACTACAGCAGCCCCGCCTATGACGCCCTGTTCCAGCAGGCCATCAACGCCACGGACGAGGCCACCCAGACGGATCTGTACAAGCAGATGGAGACCATGCTGGCGGACACTGCCGCCAACGTGTATATCCAGGACCTCAGCGACCTGGTGGCTATGCGCCAGGACCTGGGCGGCCTGAAGTTCTATCCCATTTATGTGCTGGACCTGTCCACCGTGTACCTGACCCAGCAGTAACGTTATACTGAATTGAAAGAGGCGATGACCATGAAATATGCGGCCAAGAAGATCGGACTGATGCTGCTGACCGTGGTCATCGTCTCTTTTCTGGCTTTTCTGGCGTTTCAGGTGATCCCCGGGGACCCGGCGGTGAAGCTGCTGGGCACCGAGGCCACGCCGGAGCGCATCGCCGCCCTGCGGGCGGAAATGGGACTGGACCGTCCGTTCCTGGAGCGGTACGTTCAGTGGGTGCTGGGGGCCCTGCACGGGGACTTCGGCACGTCGTACAGCTATAAAATGCCGGTATCCGGCATGCTGGCCGGAAAGCTGCCGGTGACGGGGCTTCTGACGGGGATGTCCTTTGTGCTGATCCTGGTCTTTTCCATCCCCTTGGGCATTTTCACCGCCCGCCACGCCGGGGGACGGATGGACAAGGCCCTGACCAGCGTGAACCAGGTGCTCATGGCCATCCCGGCCTTTGTGACGGGCATCCTGCTGACGTATGTGTTTGGTCTGGTGCTGCGGTTGTTCGTGCCGGGAAACTACGTTTCTCCCGGCGACAACTTCGGTGCCAGCCTGTGGTATTTTCTGTTCCCGGCCGTGTCCATCGCCCTGCCCAGGGTGGCCATGACCGTGAAGATGCTGCGCTCATCCATTCTGTCGGAGATGGAAAAGGACTATGTCCGCACGTCTCACAGCCGGGGCAACAGCGACCGGGCCACCCTGTACCGCCATGTGCTGCGCAACGCCATGGGGCCGGTGGTGTCATTTCTGGCCATGACCGTGGCGGATATTGTGGCGGGCTCTGTGGTTATCGAGCAGGTGTTTTCCCTGCCGGGCCTGGGCCGCATGCTGCTGACGTCCATCGCCAACCGGGACTATCCCGTGGTGCAGGCGGTGGTGGTGATCGTGGCGTTCTGGGTGGTGCTGGTGAATCTGCTGGCGGACCTGATCAACCAGCGGCTGGACCCGAGACTGCGGCTGCAATAGAGGGGAGGGACCTACCTTGCTGCTGAACGAAAAAAAGAATCACTATCTGCGGGCGGGTCTGGTCCTGACGGGGCTTATGGCGGCTCTGGCGCTGCTGGGCTGCGTGTGGACCCCCTATCCCCCCACGGCCATGTCCGGCAGTGAAAAGTTCGCGGCCCCATGCCTGCGGCACCTGTTCGGCACGGACAACTTCGGCCGGGATATTTTCAGCCGGGTGCTGGCCGGCGCCGGCACCACCTTCCTCATCAGTGCCGCCACCGTGGTGATTGGCGCGGCGGTGGGAACGCTGGTGGGGGCCTTCACCGGCTACTTCGGTGGCTGGCTGGACGAGGCGCTGATGCGCATCAACGACGCGGTGACGGCGTTTCCCAGCATCCTGCTGGCTCTGGTGTTCATCTCCCTGCTGGGCTTCGGCAAGTACAACGTCATTCTGGCGCTGGGCGTTGCCTTTGTGCCCAGCTATGCCCGGGTCATCCGCAACGAGTTTGCCCGGCACCGGGAGATGAATTATGTGAAAAGCGCCCGGCTCATGGGAGCGGGGCACCTGCGCATTATGTTTCTGCATATTCTGCCCAATACCCGGCAGGTGCTTCTGCCTACCCTGGTCATTGGGTTTAACAACGCCGTGCTGGCGGAGGCCAGCATGAGCTATCTGGGCATCGGCGTGAAGCCCCCGGACGTGTCCCTGGGGTATATGCTGTCCGAGTCCCAGAGCTATATGGCCAGGGCCCCCTGGTATATGCTGACGGTGGGCGGCGTCATCGTGCTGCTGATTTTAGGCGTCAGCCTGCTGGGCGAGGGGCTCCAGCGAAAGCAATGGGGGAGGTGACGGTATGCTGGAAATCCGTGATCTGCATGTGCAGTTCCACGGGTCGGACCACGAGGCGGTGCGGGGCATCGACCTGACGGTGGGCGACGGCGAGATCGTGGGGCTGGTGGGCGAGTCCGGCAGCGGCAAAACCGTTACCGCCATGATGATCTCCGGCCTGCTGCGGCCGGAGCAGGCGTCGTTCCGGGGGCAGATCCTGCTGGACGGGCGGGACCTGCTGACCAGCAGCGGCGACACCCTGCGCAGCATCCAGGGCCGGGACATCTGTGTGGTGTTTCAGGAGCCCATGAGCGCCATGGACCCCACCATGCGTATCGGCCCCCAGGTGGAGGAGTGTCTGCGGGTGCACACGGACCTGCCGCCCAAAAAGCGGCGGGAGCTGGCCCTGCAGGCCCTGCGGGACGTGGACCTGCCGGATGCGGAGGACGTGTACCGCCGGTATCCCCACGAGCTGTCCGGCGGCATGCTCCAGCGGGTGATGATCGCGGCGGCCATTCTGCCCCAGCCCCGGCTGCTGCTGGCGGACGAGCCTACCACGGCTCTGGACGTGACCATCCAGGCCCAGATCCTGGAGCTGCTGCGCCGCCTGAACCGGGAGCGGGGCATGTCCATTCTGTTTATCTCCCACAACCTGGCTGTGGTGCGGAAGCTGTGCACCCGGGTGGCGGTGATGGAGAAGGGGCACATCGTGGAGTCCGGCCCGGTGGACCAGATATTCTTCCACCCCCAGGCCCCCTATACCCAGCGGCTCATTGCCGCCATCCCCACAAGGAGGAAGCTATGAGCGATGATCTGGTTTTACAGGTCCGTGACCTGAACGTGTGGTACCGGCCCTCCGGCACCGTGGGCCGCAGAAAGCGGCAGCAGGTGCTGCACGATGTGAGCTTTGAGCTGCACCGGGGCGAAATCCTGGGTTTGGTGGGGGAATCCGGCAGCGGCAAGACCACCCTGGCCCGGACAATTCTGGGCTTTGTGCCGGACTATACCGGCACCATCACCCACTACACCAAGCGCCCGCAGATGGTATTTCAGGACCCGGCCAGCAGCCTGAACCCCAGCCGCACCGTGGGCTGGATCCTGGCGGAGCCTCTGCGCATTTACGGGAAGTACGGCAAGGAGGAGATCGCCCGCCGGGTGGAGCGCACCATGGAGCTGGTGGGCCTGGACCCGGAGTGCCGGGACCGGCTGCCCCATCAGCTGTCCGGCGGACAGCGGCAGCGGGTGTGCATCGGGGCGGCCTTGATCGTGCACCCCCAGCTCATCGTGGCCGACGAGGCCGTGTCGGCCCTGGATGTGACCATCCAGGCGCAGATTTTGCAGCTCATCGCCCGGCTGCGCCGGGAGCTGGGCATATCGTATCTGTTTATCTCCCACGATCTGAACGTGGTCTACGAGATCTGCGACCGGTGTCTGGTGATGCACCATGGCCGCATCGTGGAGCAGGGGCCGGTGGAGGACATATTTGACCACCCGAAGGAGGAATATACCCGCCAGCTGCTGGCAGCGGCGGAGTGAGCGACCTATGACCGAAGAACTGAGACAGAAATTGCTGCATTCGGCGGAGGGCCCCGGGGCGGAGCCCTTCAGCCAGTATAATCATATGAAGGTCACCGCCGTGGACGACGGCACCGCCACCGTGGAGCTGGAGCTGCGCCCGGACAGCCTGAACTGCTGGGGCACCCCTCACGGCGGCGCGCTGTTTACCATGGCCGACGTGGCGGCGGGCATGGCCCTGCTGACCCGGCGGCAGGAGGTAACGTTTACGGTGTCCTCCAGCATCGAGTACCTGTCCGCCGCGGCGGGAACGGGAAAGCTCACCGCCGTAGGCACCGTGGAGAAAACGGGCGGCCACATGGGCTTCAGCCGCACGGACATCCGGGACGAGAGCGGCAGGCTCATTGCTGCCCTGCGGACGGTGATGTATCTGACCGGGCGGCCCCTGGAGCTATGAGGGCCTTTTTCAGGCGGCACCGGGGCCTGCACATCTGGTTTCTGGCGGTGTGCGGGGTGCTGTGTCTGTATTTTGCCCTGCGGACTGTGCCGGGGCTGATGAACTGGGTCAGCCGCCAGGTGGTGATGCCTCTGGAGCGGGCGGTGGCGTCGGTGTGCTACCGGGCGTCCTTCTCCGTGGCGGAGCTGCTGTACGCCATAGCGGCGGGATTGGTCCTGCTGTGGATGGGGGCCACCGTCCGGCGGCTGATCACGGATCAGGGCCGCCGGGGCCGGGTGCTGTATCGCTTTGCGCTGACGGCGGTGTGCGCGGTGCTGACGGTGTACGCCGGGTTCAGCCTGCTGTGGGGCGTCAACTACTATGCGGAGTCCTTCCAGCAGCAGTCCGGCGTGTATGCCCGGGAGTCCACCCCGGAGGAGCTGGCTCAGGTGACGGAATACTTCGCCCGGCAGCTGGCGGACTGCGCCGGTCAGGTGCGGCGGGACGAAAACGGCCTGTTTGCCGAGAGCCGGGACGACATCTTTGCCGACAGCGTGCGGGTGTTCGACGGCGTGTACGACGCATTTCCCTGCCTGCGGATGGAGGACCGGGTGCCCAAGGGGGTGCGGTTTTCCACGGCCCTCAGCGCCATGGACTTTACGGGGTTCTATTTTCCCTTTACCGGCGAGGCCAACCTGAACATCGACAGCCCCGCCTGCTATCTGCCCAGCACCATTGCCCACGAGATGGCCCATCAGCGGGGCATTGCCTCGGAGCAGGAGTGCAACTTCATTGCCATCGCCGCCTCCACCACGGCGGACAGCGCCGCTTATCGCTACTCCGGCTGGCTCATGGGCTTTACCTATCTCTCCAACGCCCTGTACCGGGCGGATCCGGAGGCGTGGCAGGCCGTGCGGGTGCTGCTGCCCGACACGGTGGTGGCGGACCTGCGGGATAACTCCGCCTATTGGGCGGCCTTTGAGGGGCCCGTCAACGACGCGGCCCAGAAGGTGTACGATTCCTTCCTGAAAAGCAGCGGCGACCCCCGGGGCACCCAGAGCTACGGCACTGTGGTGGATATGCTGATGGCGTACTACGGATAAACGGTACAAAAGGATATAAAAAGAGAAACTTCCCTCCGCCGCGGGGCGGAGGGAAGTTTTTGCGTGAAAAGCGAGGATCACTTGTCGTCTGCGTCCTTGTCGCCCGGGTCTTTTTTGTCCCGCTTTTTCAGCTGGGAGATGACCATGGCAGTGCAGACGGTCATAACAGCGGCGAGTATAAACGTGCAGTATTCGATCTCGCTGTAGACAAGCTCGGAGGACGGAATAAAATAGTTCATGTCTGCCCCAATGTAGAGGGCAAGCAGCGTTCCGATCAGAAGAAAAATATATTTGAGCCAGCTGCGCATGATAACCTCCTTTTGGACACATAAATGGGTAATAGAAGTAAAATATCCGGTCGACCTTGATGAAATATTAACATAAAGAGTGCGAGCTGTCAAGCAAAAACGATAAAATGAGCCTTATAAAATGGGCGCTGTTTCAACAAGCTGAAATGCCGACGAAATGCCGCACAAAAGAGCCTCCCCACCCGGGGAGGCTCTTTTGCAATGTTACAGGTCCAGGAGCTGCAGCTCCTCCTCGTTGACCTTCCGCAGGTCCCGGCGGCTGAGAATGTCATACATGCAGGGCACCACCAGCAGGGTCATCAGCGTGGCGTACAGCAGACCGCCGATGCACACCAGGGCCACCGGCTGCATCAGGGCCGTGCCCACATCCTTGCCGAAGGCCATGACCACCAGGCCCAGGATCGTGGTCAGGGACGTCATAAGAATGGGCCGCAGGCGGGTGACGCCGGCCTCGATGATGGCCTCCCGGCGGCCCATACCCTCCAGCCGCAGCTGGTTGATGTAGTCCACCAGGACAATGCCATTGTTGACGATGACGCCCACCAGCATCACAAAGCCCACCAGAGACACCACGCTGACCTCGATGCCCGCCAGCAGCAGGGCCAGGAAGCCGCCGGTGAAGGCCAGGGGAATGGTGAACATGACGATCAACGGCGAGCGTAGGGACTGGAACTGGGCCACCATTACCAGGTACACCAGGACGATGCCCAGCAGGAGCATCAGCAGCAGCTGCCGGATGGCGTCCATAATGGCCTCGTTTTCCCCCTGGAAGGAGGCGGTGATGCCCTGGGGCAGGTCTACCTCCGCAATAGCCGCCTGGGCGGCGGTGGTGACCTTGGTGACATTGCAGCCGTCGGCCACGTCGGCGGACACGGTGATGTACCGCCGCTGCTGGTCGCGGTGAATGGTGTTGAGGCTGACGGTCTCCTCCAGCTTGGCAATATCGCCCAGACGGACGGGCTCCGCCGCCTGGACGGCGGAGGTGCTGCCGGAGGACATGCCGGACATGCCGCTCATGGAGCCGCTGCCGGAGGACATGCCGGACATACCGCTCATGGAGCCGCTGCCGGAGGCGGCGCTCATCATGCTGCTCATGGCGCTCATGGCGGAGGGGTCGATCTCCAGGTCCATGAGCTTTTCCCGGGTCATGCGGCTTTCCTCCGGGGACTGGATGGACACGCTGACGTCCAGCCCGTCCAGGGTCAGGGACAGGGAGCTGTCGGTGTCCGTCAGGGCGGAGGCAACGGCCATATACACCTGGGCCACGGTGAGGCCCTTTTCCATGGCGGCGTTGCGGTCCACGGACAGGTGCAGGGCGGTGGCCGCCTGCTCCAGGCCGTCGGACACGTTTTCCGTGCCGGGGACGGTGGCCAGCTTCGCGGCCAGTGTCTTGGCGGCGGACTGCATCTGCTCCATGTCGCTGCCGTAGACGTTCAGCGCGACGCCGCTGCCGGTGAGGTAGGTCATGTAGCTGTCCATGGCGCCGGAGGCGGTGACGGTGCAGTCCATACCGGTGCAGGCGGCCTCGATCTGTTGTCCGGTCTTTGCGCCGGAGGCCCCTTCGGTAAGGGTGATATAGGCGGTGACGTCATACGCCCCGCCGCCGGAGGACATCATGCTGGTCATGTCCATGCCGCCGGAGCTGCCGGAGGAGGACATCATCGCGCCTACGGTCTCCACGTTTTCCACCTGGGCAGCCCGGCGCAGCACCTCATCCGCCAGGGATACGGCCTGCTCCCGGGTGCAGCCCTCGGGCATGGAGACGGTGAGATTCACGGTGTTCATGTCGATATTGGGCATGAAGGCAAAGCCGCGGGCCAAGGTGGCTCCGGCGGAGCCCAGCAGCAGCACCAGCGACAGCAGCAGCACCACGGCCCTGTGTCTCAGGGACCAGGACACAGCCTTGCGGTAGGCGGGATAGACCCGGTCCAGCAGACCCGGCTTCTGGGGCTTTTCCTTGCGGAGCATGCCGGAGGCCATGGCGGGCACCAGGGTCAGGGCCACAATGAGGCTGGCCAGCAGGGAATAGGTCATGGTCAGGGCCAGGTCCGTGAACAGCTGCTTGGTGATGCCCTCCACAAACACGATGGGCAGAAATACGCACACGGTGGTCAGGGTGGAAGCGGTGATGGCGCCCAGCACCTGCCGCGCACCGGACACCGCCGCCTGGATGACGGTGGCCCCCTTGGCGCGCAGACGATAGATGTTCTCAATGACCACCACCGAGTTATCCACCAGCATGCCCACCGCCACGGCCAGGCCGGACAGGGAGATCATATTGATGGTGACGCCGGAGAAGTACATGAGCACCACGGCGAAGATCACGCTGATGGGGATGGAGCACAGGGTGATGACGGTGGGACGCAGGTCCCGCAGGAACAGGTACAGGATCAGCACCGAGAACAGCGCGCCCCAGCCCAGAGAGGACAGAATGGAGTTGATGATAAGGTATATGTAGTCCCCCTGGTCCATCAGGGGCACGAAGGAAAGACCCTTGTACTCCGCCTCCAGCTCCCGGAAGCGGCTGTTGATGTTGTCGGACACCTCCGCCGTGGCGTAGGTGGACTGCTTGTTGAAGGAGACGATGACGCCGTCCTTGCCGTTGAGCTTGTCGTAGATCTCCGAGGAGTTGTCGGTGATGGCCACGTCGGCCACGTCCTTCATGCGGATGGGGTCGATGCCGTCCATCCCCAGGTCAAAGAGCACCAGGTCCTCCAGGTCCTGGCGGGTGCCAATGGCGTCGCCCACGGAAACCATATAGTTGACGCCGTCCTCCTTCAGATACCCGGCGGGCATGGAGAAGTTCTGGGCCGTCAGCAGGGCGGTGATGGTGGATAGGTTCAGGCTGGAGGACAGGTCCGCCTGGCTCAGGGCGGCGGAACGGGATTCCTCCAGGGTCTGGAGGCCCTGGTCGATCTGATTCAGGGCGCTGTCCAGCTGGATATTGGCGGAGATGATCTGGGTAACGGCGTCGGCCATGGTCAGGGTCCCGGCGGTCACCTGGTCCGCCAGCTTGGCCACGCCCTCGTCGGTTTCCAGGTCCCGCAGCTGTTTTTCCAGCTCCTCCAGCTGCTTCTGCCACTCCTTGGCCCGCTGGACGGCCTCGTCCCACTTGACGCCCAGGGCCGCCATACGCAGGTCCAGCGCCGCCAGCTCCGCCTGGATGCGGACGTATTCGGGGTCACTTTCAATTTCGGCGATGGCTGCCTGCTTTTCCTCCTCCGTCATGGAGGGGTCGTGGCGGATGGCCTCGATACGGGCCTGGTAGGGGGCGTTTTCCGCCTCCAGCCGAGCCTTCTCCCGCTGAATATCCGCCAGCTCCCGAAGGTTGTCCTGGAGCTGGTCCCGGCTGTCCCGCATGGTTTTCAGACTGTCCTGAATGGTGGTAAGGGCCTGGGTCACGGCGTCCCGGACGGCGGATTCCTCGGCGCCGCGGATAGCAGCCTTGGCGCTGTTGACCTGGCCCCGGGCGGAGGACAGCTGCCCTGCCGCGTCGTCCAGCTGCTTCGCAATGGCGTCGGACAGCCGCCGGGACAGATCATCCAGCTTCTTTTGGCTGAGGATCACATGGAGCTGATGCTGGACCGTACCGCTGACGGTGACACTGGCCACGCCGGTGATGCCCTCCAGCTTGGGGGACAGGGTATCCGTGACAAAGTCGGACAGCTCCGTGATGTCCTTGCCGTCGTAGGACAGGGCCGTCACCTGCACTGGCAGCATGGAGGGGTTCATTTTCAGCACATAGGGATCGCCCACGGTGTCGGACCAGGAGCCCTTCAGCTGGTTGATCTTCTGCTGGATATCCACGCTGACGGTGTCCATATTCACGCCGTCTTCAAACTCCAGCACCACCATGGACACGCTGTCCATGGAGCTGGAGGTGACGTTTTTGATGCGGTCCAGGGTGGCCATGGACTGCTCCAGGGGCTTGGTGATATCGGCCTCCACGGTCTCGGGGCTGGCCCCGGGGTCGGTGGTCACCAGGATCACATAAGGGAAATCCATATTGGGCATCAGGTCGGGGGTCATCTTCAGATAGGCCACCACCCCCAATACCAGAATCGCCAGCACCGCCACGAACACGGTCAGCGGCTTTTTTACGCTGAATTTGGGCATAGTCGCATCGCTCCTTGCGCGTTATAAGCCAGTTGTTACACAACTGTAAAAAACATTTTAAAGCATTTTAACATTCTAAAGCGCCGCGCGCAAGAGGGCCGGGCAATTATTAACGAAACCGTTACAAACTCCTGATTTTTCCTTAGCCTAACGAAAGAAAAAAGGCAAAAATGCCCCGGAACCCAGCAGGTTCCGGGGCACAGTCTGTCAAAAGAGCCTCGCAGAGTTCGTGGCCCGCAGGCCGCGAATAAGGTTTGATCCATTTTTCGCGGCGGCGCCCCCCAAGGGGACTTCCGTTGGGCGTGTACGTCGCGAAAAATACTTTGCGCGGAGAGAGTGTGTCCGAATGGGCTTTTGGCCCATTCGGACGCGCGGTTCGAAGCGAAATTTCTTTTATGGAAAAATGGCCTTGCCATTTTTCCATAGGTTATGCCAAGAATCCCTTCAGGATGGTTTCCTCCGCCTCCTCCGGGGTCAGCCCCAGGGTCTCCAGCTTCAGCAGCTGGTCCCCGGCGATCTTGCCGATGGCGGCCTCGTGGATCAGCTGGGCGTCGGGACAGTTGGCGGTGATGGCCGGAACGGACTGGATATGGGCGGCGCCCATGATGATGGAGTCGCACTGCACGTGGCCGAAGCACTGGCTGTTGCCCACCATCACCGGGTGGAACACCTGGCGGGAGCTGTCCTGGGCCACGGACCGGGAGATCACCCGGCCCCGGGCGTTCTCGCCGTTGAGCTCGATGGTCATGTCGCTCTCCGCCGTCTGGTCCCCGTGGGTCAGCAGGCGCTCGGTGACCACCACCTCGCTGCCCGCCTCGCAGTAAAAACGGGTGTCCCGCAGGGTGGAGTCAATGCCCCGGATCTGGATGGTGTCCATCTGCATGGTGGAGTTCTCCCCCAGATACACGATGGTCTGGGGATTCATAACGTTTTTGCCGGTTTCACCCTGGGCGTCCTCGCCGTAGTGCTTCTCAGTGTAGTGGACCCGGCAGTTCTTCCCGATGTGGAAGGTGTGAACGCCGTCGTGGCGGCTCTCGTCGCAGCCGGAGTTGTGGATGCCGCACCCGGCCACGATGTTCACGTCGCAGTCGTCGGCCACATAGAAGTCGTTGTATACCATGTCGCTCATGCCCGTCTGGCTGATGATGACGGGGATGTGACAGGTCTCGCCCTTGGTGCCCGCCTGGAAGCGGATGTCAATGCCGGGCTTGCCGTCGGCCCGGGGATCGATGGCGATGTGCTCCGTGGACTGCCGGGCCTCGCAGCCCATGTCCTTGCGGATGTTGAAGGCCCCGGCGGGCCTGCCGGTAAGGTCGGCGATCTTTTCCAGCAGCTTGGCGTCAATTTCGGTAATCATGAACGGGCCTCCTCTCTGTTCAGCACCGGGCAGCCGCCCAGGGTATCCGCCAGGATCAGCGGCAGGATCTCCTCCGTGGTGCCCCGGTGGGCGATGCGTCCCCCGGCAATGACGGCGATCTCGTCGGCCAGCTGGATGATCCGCTCCTGGTGGGAGATGATGATCATGGTGGCCTGATGCTCCCGGTGGATCTGCTCAAACGTCTCCGTCAGCCGTGCGAAGCTCCACAGGTCGATGCCCGCCTCCGGCTCGTCGAAGATCATCAGGCTGCCCCGGCGGGCCAGGACGGTGGCGATCTCAATGCGCTTGACCTCGCCGCCGGACAGGGACACATCCACCTCCCGGTCCAGATAGTCGTTGGCACACAGGCCCACCTTGGTCAGATAGGCGCAGCACTGGTCCTTGGAGAGCTTTTCCTTCCCCGCTGCCAGCCGCAGCAGGTCGTGGACCGTGATGCCCTTGAACCGGGGCGGCTGCTGAAAGCCGTAGCTGATGCCCAGACGCGCCCGGTCGGTGATGGAAAGCGGGGTGACGTCCTGGCCGTTATACAGAATGCGGCCGGACGTGGGCTGGACAAGGCCCATGATGATCTTGGCCAGGGTGGTCTTGCCGCCGCCGTTGGGGCCGGTAAAGACCATCAGCCGCTGATCCGGAATGGTGATGCTGATGTCCCTGAGAATGTCCATCTCCCCCTCGGGGGTGGACACGCGATAGCAGATGTTTTGCAGCTCCAGCATGGAACAGTTCCTCCTTTTGGGAAAAATCCCCTCTCAAAATGTTTATTTTAGCAGATTCTTCCGGAAAAAGCAATCCATAAGTGACCGTTTTCCTCCCTCTGTCATAGTATAACAGAAGAAGGAGGGAACCAAACATGGAACAGACTCCGCAGAACACCTTTGACTATGACAGCTGCCGCCGGGTGTGGCAGCGGGTATCCCCGGAGCTGGACCCGTATCCGGCGGGGGAGGGGAGCGCCGGCTGTCCGGCGGCCCCGGCCCCGGATCTGAAGCGCCTTCAGGAGCTCATCGAGGGGGAGCTGGGGGACCGGCGGGCCTATCTGTGCGCAGCCCGGTGCGCGCCCCATCCCGCCGCCCGGCGGACGCTCCAGCGGATGGCTGCCGACGAGGGGGCCCACGCCCGTCGGCTGCTGGCGGTGTACTATCTGGCCTGCGGCCAGTGCTACCGTCCGGCCCTGCCGTCGGGCCCGGCAGAGAGCCTGCCCTGGCGGGCCCTGCTGCGGCAGCGGTATCACGAGGAGGTCTGCGCCGCCCGGCAGTATGACCGGGCGGCACAAAGCGCCGGGGATGCCTGCCTGTCTCAGCTGTTCCGGGACCTGTCCCGGGACGAGACCCGCCACGCCCGGCAGCTGATGGCCCTGCTGGAGCAGAATATCCTTGCATTTTAGGAAAAACCCTGCTACAATGCAGAAAAATTCCACAATCCAGCGGATAAACATACGATACAAGGAGGATGATCCCCATGAGAGAATCCATCACCCGGGCTGCGGCGCTGGCGGCGCTGCGGAAGTACAACCACGAGCCCTTTCACATCCAGCATGCCCTGACGGTGGAGGGCGTCATGCGCTGGTATGCTCAGCAGCTGGGCTATGGCGACGAGGCGGACTTCTGGGCCACCGTGGGCCTGCTGCACGATATCGACTTTGAGCAGTGGCCGGAGCAGCACTGTCAGAAGGCCTCGGAGCTGCTGCGGGAGGCGGGCTGCGGCGATGATCTCATCCGCGCCGTATGCAGCCATGGCTATGGCATCTGCTGCGACATCGAGCCCACCCACCAGATGGAGAAGGTCCTGTATGCCGCCGACGAGCTCACGGGCCTCATCGGGGCCGCGGCTCTGATGCGCCCCAGCAAAAGCTGCCAGGACATGGAGGTCAAGAGCCTGAAGAAGAAGTACAAGGACAAGAAGTTTGCCGCCGGGTGCTCCCGGGATGTGATCCAGCAGGGGGCCGACCGCCTGGGCTGGACCCTGGAGGAGCTGATGGAAAAGACCATCCTGGCCATGCGCAGCTGCGAGGATTCCGTAAACGCCGCCATGGAGACCCTGTAATACAGTCTCAGCCGCCGGAAATCCGGCGGCTGTGCTTGTCAAAAAAGGGCGGTGCCCTTTTTTGACAAGCTGAGCAGGCGGCGCGCACCGGCGCACCGCCTGCTTTGCCCCCGTTCGACGCAAAAATGCCGGAAAATCCCGCCATTTTCCGGGAAAAAACTCTTGCGCTGGGAGTGTTTTTGTGGTAAACTACTGCATAGTAAGGAAGTGTTGACAGAGAGTGGACAGTTTGTCCGCTCTTTTTCTTGGGCAAATTTGCCCCCTTAAAATTTTCGGAAAGACAGGAGGCCGGGCATGAAAAAGGTAACGGAGCTGGTGGCCGAGCTGGCCGCCCCCGCCGTGGCGGAGCAGGGCTGCACCCTGTGGGACGTGGAATACGTCCGGGAAGCCGGGCAGTGGTATCTGCGGCTGTACCTGGACAAGGACGGCGGCGTGGACATTCTGGACTGCGAGGCTGTCAGCCGCAAGGTCAGCGACCTTTTGGACCAGGCGGACCCCATCGAGGGCAGCTACACCTTCGAGGTGTCCTCCGCCGGGGCCGAGCGCCCCTTGAAGCGCCCGTCGGATTTTCAGCGGTTCCTGGGCCATCCGGTGCTGGTGAAGACCTACAAGCCCAAGGACGGGCGCAAGGAGTTTGCCGGGACCCTGGCAGGGTACGACAATGGGGCCGTGCTGCTGGATATGGGTGGGGCGGAGCCTCTGCGGTTTGAAAAGCCGGAGCTGGCCCTGGTCCGTCTGCGTGTGGAATTCTGACGAAACAGTATAGAATAGGAGAAATACCATGAAATGCGAAGAAATCTTTGCCGCGCTGGAAATGCTGGAAAAGGAACGCGGCATTCCCCAGGACTTCATGATGGGCAAGATCATCCAGGCTCTGACTGCCGCCTATAAGAAGGACCACGAGGGCGTGGAAAACGTCATCGTGGACGTCAACGAGGAGAAGAAGGATCTGCGGATGTACGTCCAGAAGGAGATCGTGGAGGAGGTGGAGAACCCCGGCTCCCAGATCTCGCTGGAGGACGCCCGGGCCATGTCCGCCAAGTATCAGCTGGGCGGCGTGGTGAATATCCCCGTGAAAAATGTGGAGTTCGGCCGCATCGCCGCCGGCAATGGCAAGCAGGTCATTATCCAGGGCCTGCGGGAGGCGGAGCACGGCATGATCTATGACGAGTGGGGCTCCAAGCAGCACGAGATCCTCACCGGCACCGTCCACCGCATCGACCCCCGGGGCACCGTTCACCTGCGTATCGGCTCCGGCAGCGAGGCCACCGAGGGCCTTATGGGCGTCAACGAGCAGGTCCCCGGCGAGGAGCTTACCGAGGGGCAGCTGGTGAAGGTTTACCTGGTGGAGGTCCGCCGCACCACCCGGGGTCCCCAGGTGATGGTGTCCCGGACCCATCCGGGCCTGGTGAAGCGCCTGTTCGAGCTGGAGGTCCCCGAGATCTACGATGGTACCGTGGAGATCCGCTCCATCGCCCGGGAGGCCGGCAGCCGCACCAAGATGGCCGTCTGGTCCTCCGACGAGAATGTGGATCCCATCGGCGCCTGTGTGGGCCCCAAGGGCCAGCGGGTGGCCGCCGTGGTGGAGGAGCTGCGGGGCGAGAAGATCGACATCATCAAGTATTCCGAGGATCCCGCCCAGTTCATCGCCGCCGCTCTGGCTCCCGCCGATGTGGTGGAGGTGTGCCTGTCCGACGAGGGCAAGCTGTGCCGGGTCATCGTGCCCGACGACCAGCTGAGCCTGGCCATCGGCAAGGAGGGGCAGAATGCCCGCCTGGCCGCCCGGCTCACCGGGTATAAGATCGACATCAAGCCCGCCTCCTACACCGGAGAGTAAGGACATTGGGGAAGGAGGACCATCATGCAGAAGCCGCGGAAGATTCCCCAGCGCATGTGCGTGGGCTGCCGGGAAAAGCGGGACAAAAAGGACCTGCTGCGGGTGGTCCGCACGCCGGAGGGCCAGCTGGTGCTGGACGCCACCGGCAAAAGGTCCGGCCGGGGTGCCTATGTGTGCCGCGACCCACAGTGCCTGAAGAAGGCCCGGAAGTCCCGGGCGCTGGAGCGGATGCTGGAGACCGGCATTCCCGACGAGGTGTATGAGGCGCTGGAGCGCCAGATGGAAACGGAAGCATGACAGAACACATTTTATCCATGATCGGCCTTGCCAAAAAGGCCGGACAGGTGGCCATCGGCGAGGAGCCGGTGGGCGCCGCCGCCCGGGCCAAGGACGCCCGGGTCATCCTGGTGGCCCAGGACGCCGCACCCGGCTCCGTGCGCCGGGCCATGTCCTTCGGTCAGGCCGGGGCCTGCCTGTGCCTGACGGTGCCCTTTGACAAGGACCGGCTGGGCCGTGCCCTGGGCCGCACCAGCTGCGCCATGGCGGCGGTGACGGACATCGGCTTTGCCGAGGCCATCGTCAAAAAGCTGGCGGCCCTGGACCCGGAGCGCTACGCCCCTGCGGCGGAGCGGCTGGAGATCAAGGCCCGCCGGGCCGCCCAGCGCCGGGCGGAGCAGGCCCAGCATGAAAAGAATCTGCGCCGGGGCAAGAAGAGAAAGCACCCGGTCAAGGAGGCTCCCGCGGCAGAGGTCCCGCAGAAGCCGGAAAAGCCCGCCCGCCGTCCCCGGCGGCCCGGGCCGCGTCCCCAGGGGAACAGGCCCCACTTTGCGGGCTCCCGCCCGGTCCACAAGGGCAAGGGCTCCCCGAAAACCAGTAAGTAAGGAATCGAATCACAAAGATGGAGGTGGCTCTATTTGGGTAGCGTAGGTAACAAATACAGAGTGCATGAGGTGGCGAAGGACTTCGGCGTCCCCACCAAGCAGATCACGGAGATTTTGACCAAGTATGCCGAGACGCCCAAAAACCATATGCAGGTTTTGGGGGATCGGGAGCTGTCTTTGATCTTTGAGAGCCTGACCCAGCACAACCAGGTCTCCGGCATCCAGGCGATCTACGCCGACGCCGCCAAGCCTGCCGAGAAGAAGGCGGAGCCTGCCAGGCAGCAGCCTGCCGCCAGGAAGGCCGAGGCCGAGAAGAAGCCCGGCCAGCAGGCACAGCAGCCCCAGCCGGAGAAGAAGCCCGTCAGCCGCGTGCCCCAGACCAAGGTGGTGGACACCCGGAAGGCCACGGCAGTGAACCTGGACAAGTACGACGAAAAGCTCCAGGATATGGCCGACGCCCGCAGCGGCAACACCCGCCGGGACCAGCGCCAGACCCAGGGCAAGGAAAAGATCCGCAGCAAGTCCGGCCGCCGCAGCGGTCCCCAGAGCAACAAGAGCAAGCAGGAGGAGGCCGATCGGCTGCGCCGCCTGCGGCTGGAGGTCATCAAAAAGACCCCCGTCACCGTCCAGATCCCCGACGAGATCAGCGTAGGCGAGCTGGCCAGCCGCATGAAGAAAACCGGCGCCGAGGTGGTCAAGTGCCTGATGAAAAACGGCATTATGGCCTCTCTGAGCCAGCTTATCGACTTCGATACCGCCGCCATCATCGCCGAGGAGATGGGCTGCAAGGTGGAGAAGGAGGTAGTGGTCACCATCGAGGAGAAGCTCATCGACGACCACAAGGACGACGAGAAGGACCTGGTGCCCCGGGCTCCCGTTGTGGTGGTCATGGGCCACGTGGACCACGGCAAGACCAGCCTGCTGGACTATATCC